>Ga0179593_1332346_pt1 | contig 40311 bp, 35 predicted proteins | sample CZODoug2_1_08_16_FD_185931 | JGI IMG/M metagenome (GOLD analysis project Ga0179593, IMG submission 185931) | Vadose zone soil fungal communities from Angelo Coast Range Reserve, California, USA - CZODoug2_1_08_16fungal (PacBio error correction) | ecosystem: Environmental > Terrestrial > Soil >... | reverse complement strand
CACGTTCCCCTTCGGTTCTCCTTCGTTCTAGCGGGTAACCTCCTGATATATCTGCGCATTTTGCATAAGGACCAGTCTGTTTCATTTCGGTTTCGCACAGTATCGCCTTTGTCTTCCCTCTCTTTGCCAGCCTCGCCCTTCCTCTCTCACAAGGTTTTGGTAAAATAAGAATTATTGCGATCTTTTCCCCCCCCCTGCGGGTCCCCTTGTGGTGTTTCGGTATTTCGGGAATCCGTCTCAGCTGAAAAAAGCCTAGCTCTTACTCCCGTTCACATGTTGGTTCCTTTTCCTTGTGAGCGCTCTTTTCCGGAGAGTTATTTTCTGGGGTAAGCGCAGAGCTTTCCTTATTTTCCCTTTTTGCCCTTCCTTCGTCGCTTTCCCTGATTGCGTGTGTTTCCCACGAGAAATCTGGAAGAAATTTTTGTATCTCCTTTTAGTTCGCGCAAGTACGTGTATCCCTTTTTTAAATAATATAGGCGTTTCGCGCGGATGACTGCATTGACTAGTGGTTGCCTCCAATTCTACTCGTTTTCCGTCCCCTTCTTGGTGCGGAATCTCGTCCTTCGTTTGTGCCGGCGGCACTGTTGCCGAACTTTTTTTTCCCTTATGCGTTTTACATTCCTCAATGCGATTTTGAAGAAGAGAATCCGTGCCCGGCTAGAACTTATCGTCTTCCCTTTTCTTGACTTGCCCTCCGTTTTCCCGCGTGAACAGCGGTGCTAGACTTTTGACGGCTTGCACCCTCCCGAGCGGGAAGGTAGGGCCCCCCATTCTCGTGGCGCTTCGATGGTCGTCTCTTTGTAGGCTCCCCCCACCTTCTCCGCGCATCCAAGTCCTGCTAGCAGGACGTCATTCCCGTTCTACGACGTTGATGTCCTCCGGTCTCTAGCTTGCACGTGTTTTTTTTTCTCGGGTGCTGGTCATAAGTGGCTAGTGCTCTCAGAGACAACCTTTGATTGAACTCGGTCGGGGTCGCATCTCCCCTCTATGACGGCCCTTTTTCCCCTCGATCCCTATCAGGCTCGACATGAATTGTCGGGCCGTTTCTCTCGCCTCTGCAGCGACAGCGTTTACTATTGCAAACATATCCTTAGAAGAATTGTCAAGACCCCCCGTAATTTGCCGGCTCCTCATGGCTTCTTACTCGTTCCCCCCTCTCCCGTTTCGCTTCTTTCTGTCTTCTCGTTGGTTTTAGACGCGCTTTCCCCTGTTTCTCCTTGTTGCCTGGGCCCCCTCCCCCCCCCTGCTCAAGGAGAATGCTACTTTCCCCCCCGCCCATGCTTGACCAAGATTTGCCTGCTACCCCTCCCCCATTTTGAATGCCCGGGCAAAATGCTTTTGAATGGTCAAAAAACTTCACCCCTTTTTCTTTTTTAGTAAACCGAGTTTGCGTGTTTCCTTTCCGATGCTTCTCCACTGAGGGCGAGCCCGCTCCCTGCACGACTAGGATACACCCCGCGTGTGGTCGGGGCCGCTTCTTTCTGATTTCCCCTCCACGGGGGGTTCTTTGCACCTCGTGCCTTTCGTTTTGACGATCCTGCCGGACCATTTGCTAGCCTTCTACCACCCCGGAAAACTGAGGGCCGTGAGCTAAAAGTCACTTCCTGCCAATGCGCGAGTGCATTCGATTTCTTCTCCTTCGCCAGCGACACTCCTTTTGTTTCTTTCTGCAGAGCCTGTGATGTCGTGGGTTTGTCAAACTGGAACGTGCTTAATTGCAAAGCCTTGTTTTGCCTCGTATCGCGAGTTTCCCGGTCGATTTCTTTTTCGTACCCACTCCTTGCACCGTTCAGTTCTTTCCTGATTTTTTCCCCTCCTCCTTCGATTCTCTCCCCAAGGAGTGTTTGTACCCCGGTGAAAAGAATTTTCACCACGTGTACCCTCCATCTATGGGTTCTTCCCCCCTTTGCTGTCCCCCTGACTTCCGAACGTGAATTAACCGTTCCTGCCTCGGACAAGATGCCGCACAGGGATGGCTGGTGTCTGTTTTTTCCCTCACCACTCCGTTCCCCTCTTTGTATGAAGGTTCCCTCTCTGAGCCGCTCTCCCCCATACCTCATCTTCGATTAGTGCTCGGATACCTGAGGAGATTTTTGAAGGTCGGGAAACTCGAGTCCCCCACGGTCAATCGTTTCGTTAAACCCTTTTACCGATGAAGGCCTTGTTTTTTTTTTTGGCAAGCCACTTTTCCTTTTCCTTCCCGCTTAGTTGAAGAATTATAACTTGAGACTGATCGTTCCCAACTGCCAGCCTTATCCCCGTCGAGAACGTCCTCCCCCGCTATCTCTCCACTGGCGCTTTGTCTTTTACGAGCAAGAGACTGCCGATTCCCGCATTCGCGAGAGTCCGTCACTCGTGTGTTCCTCCCACGCGCCTGCTCGAGTGATGTCGACGGATTGAAAATAGAAGGACCCCCCCCGCCCCCTTCGGGTCCCTCTTGCAGGCATTACCGTTATTTTCAACTTCATGATCGTCGGCTGCCCAGTACACGCTGAATACCTGGCGGAGATCGAGCCCAATTTTCCCCCCCCACCGATTTTCCTTTTTGATTCCGAGCGTTCTTAGTGTCCCTTCCAGTCCGAGGAGTCCGACGAGCATGCTATCCCGTGGCGCTCTCCAGCTTTTAGGTCGTGGTTGCTGGGAGTCGCCTCTGCGCTTTCTTTTTTCATCCTCTCTCCCTTTGGTATGGGGCTATTGAATGAATAATTGCGAGTTCTTCTCTTCCCTCCACCCTCGCCTCCCCCCCCTTTCTCGACCCGTCTCCTCGGCCCTTCATCTTCTGCTCCCATCCGAGCCAAAATGCCAACCGGTGCATTTTTTCCATCCGCCGCAAGGTGCAGTCTGACTTTTTCCCTTCCACCGATCCGTTCTTCCTTCCTTACCGACACCCGATTCTTGATCCGGTTGTCCACCCTTTTCCCTTCCCATGATGTCTCCCACAAGTTCGTCAGTTCGGTTAGTTGAAAATCCAGTTATCTTTACCTCTTCACTCTCAGTTTTCTGCTATTTTCCCCGTAATACAACCTTTTCACTCCCTCCTTTTATCAGCGGTTCTGTGTCCCCGCCCGACGCTTAGATCGGGCAGGATTTTATGGTATGTCCTAGCCTTTGCCCGCACTGGCTCCCGAGCCGTCGCGAGTCCTCTCTAAAGCAGATCATAAACTAGGAAAGTCCCAGGGTCATATCTCTTTCTTTTCACTCCCTCTTTTTTTTTTTTTTGAGATCTCTCCCCCTTTCACTTTCAGCCGGTTTTTTTTTCCTTTAAAACGGAGAAGGAACCTCCCGAGCAGTTTTCGTTTCGCCGCTTATCGCCTCACCCAGTCCCCGTTGCCACATGACCTCTCTATGTTGGTTCTCTCTTTCCCCCGGCCCCTGAGCCTGAGGAAGCAGGTGGTGATCCATTGGGCTTTAGATAGGCTAGCCTCCGCCTCCTTTATGATTACTCTCGGTGAGTTATTTCCGCTTCCAGATCCTACGAACTTGCTGAATTTCCGAGTCCAAGTCTGCCCCGTCACACTTCCGTGGGTTAGGCCCTGTCCCCTCTTTCATAACCCGGGTTGAGGAAGGAGCGAACCCTCTGTGTTCTTTTGTAACCTTTCATGGGAGTCGCCCCTCCCCGGGATGGTGATGAGCTTCCAGAGGGCTTCAGGGATAGCGAGGAGATGTCTGCTGTCTTCACTTCTCTGGCTCTTTCTAGCTTTCGACTCACCTTTATTGTGCATGTCTCCGCACGCACCAGGGCGCTGAGGTGTCTAAAGTTTCCCTCCCATACCCCATCCCCACTCTCCGGCAGATCTTCTTCACGGTTTCATTTCTGTCACGAGATATTTTGGTACGTTTTTTTTTTCCTGGACAATTTTGACCCGTAGACGGCTTTTGGACATCCTCCTCCTGATCTTTCTGTTTTTTGATATTCTCCCCCTATTTTTGTGCATTTCGGTCCGGAACTTCCCTTTCTTCAGCCTTCTCTCGGTCCCTTAAAACGACTTGCAATTCTACCCGCTTTTTTTCGTTTCAGCCCTCTCCCTTTCCCCCCCTTCCTTCCTAACCTCCCACCCGGCGATGCAGTCGTTTTTTATTCCCACGAGGTAGTTGACCCCCCGCTATAGAATGTCTCTCGTCCCCCCCCCCGCTTTCTGATCAACAGTCCTTTCTCACTATTTTTGATCAGATAGGCCGGATAGACCTGTAATTTTGCCCTCCTCTCGAACATTCTACTTATCGTCCTCCTCTTTACTCTTATTTTTCAAGTTCCCCCCATCGGCAGAGAGGGGAGTTGAAGAAGGCGTTGGTATAGCTTTCCCCCCCTAAACCTTCTCCACCCGAGTTTTGGAGCTCTTCCTAGCTTTTTTTGTGGATTAGAGTGTGAAACCTTTGGCCTCTTTATCTTTTTCTTATTTCTCCTTCCCCGTCTTCGGTAAATAGTGGTTTTCCCGACCAGACACCCCTATGTCTTCGAGGCCTCTTTTCTGGTCTCGACCGCCCTCCCCCAGTTTTCGACTCGTAGCCCGGGTTTTTTTCTTCCCACCTCACCTTAGTGTTCCGGCGTTAATAGCTCGTTTTCCATGTTTTCAACTTCCCCTAACCTCCCCACGCCGTTTTATACGAATCTCGACGTTTAGCAAAATGCCTTCGTGAGCTCACTTTTCGTTTTTATCTTTTCGATTTCCCCACTTCCCTTTCAAGCGCGGATTTCGTAAATGATCTGCAATGCAGTTACCAGTGAAACCTAAGCCGCCATCATCATCGTTGTTTGCTTCCTTCAGCCCTCTAGTGGCGTTTTTTTCTGTACAAAAGTTCTTCTGCTCGACCTGATCAGCAATGAAGTTGAACATCCCCAGTCCAATCTACGATTTCGGGTTTTGGAAGGAGCACATCTCAGTCCTTCCTTCTCTTTACGGTCCCTTCCATAGTTTCATCACAACCCCTCCCTTTGCTTCCTTTTTTTTCCGGTAACGCCCCCCCCCCAACACAGCAGGTGATCCGCCGAGATACGGTAAATGAGATGAGATCTACCTCGTATTCTCAATCCTTTCTTTCCCTCACAAACAATTGTTTTTCCCCTCCACATTCTCTCATCCTTTGCCTGCTTCAGCAATGGTTCTTTTTCTCTCAGCCTTCCTAGTTGTCGATTTCTTAAAGATTAGATGGCTAAGAGGAACGGCAGCCATTATCCTTTTCCTTTGACTATCTCCCCCACTTATAATTTCTGCCACCGGGTGGAGCTTCCACCTCTACAACCGGTCCTTCTGCATTTCTTTTCAATGATTTCATCCGTCATAATCCGGTAAAAATCATAGCTTTTTACTAGTTTCCGCTGCTGGGGAGGATCCTCGGTTCGGATGGTCCCTCCTTTTTTTGAGCCCATTATATTTTTTTCTTCGCCCCCCCGGCTTTGAGTTGATTTTCGTCCCCCCTCTTTTGTTCGCCCTCAGGCGACACCTGATTTCTTAAGGCATCGATAGAAATAAGCCGTATGCGGCTCCCATCGTTTTGCCCCCACCCTCTTCTGACCGGTGAACTTCCCCTTTTTGATCGGAGTAGGAATAGTCCTCCTTAGAGTCCCCATCTGGGCTAGGAAGAGATAAAAGAGTCGGACACCTCGGTGTCTCCCCCCTCTCCCGATTGCGACCCTTCCTCACTCCCCTGCTCGGACGTGGCCAGTCTTTCCACCCCTTTCTCGCTAGTCCTTTGCTCGAAGTGCCCCAGTGATGCAATAGTCACAAGTTTCTCCCGTTCCGCCGGGCTCGGCCCTGTCCTCTCTCACGTTACCACCCCCTTCATTTCTGCATTGAGTGTCCACTCATGAGGTTGCCCCCTTCCCGTTTAGTTGCAGTCACAGTGCGCGGAAAAACATAAAGACCATTCCGCCCACCCAAATCCATCCGTTTTTTTCTTTCAGCTTTGCAGTATTTATCAACGTCTTGCAGAACACCTTTTCATCCTGCGACCTTCCCGACTCTTTTGAATTATTTTTTTTCCTGTCGATCAACGGAGTGAGCACAAAGTTAGCATACTTGCTGTCGCTTTTGCATTCTTTTCGTGAACCCCCTCCTCTGTTGAATTGACTTCTTGGTTTCTTCGTTTCCTCTTCAGCCATCTTCTGATTCCATATATTCACACAGCTCCAGATAGATGAAAGAAGGAACCCGTTTCCCCCTTTACGGCTCTCTTCTTCGTTTGCCGCTTTAACAGTGTCTCCGTCTTTCCTCCACTGCCCCCCCGCGTTGTCTTTGCCAAAGGCTCATACCAGAACCCATTGTTCTTCCTTTTTAGCTCTTTTTTTTTCTGATCGAGGTCCTCCCCCTCCCCGATACGGTTTTTTCTTCAATCCCCTATCGTTTAGCCCACAAATGATCGCTACTACTTTATTGTCCCGCTCGACTCCTTTTTTTTCTCGTTACTTCCAGCTCGTGGTTCTCTGGGTGTGAGTCGAGATGACAAAGTCCGGCGATCCAGTTTTTTCCCCCGTCCGCGTGTACCCTCGCACTATTATCCCTCTGTGGGCTCCCTTTTTTTTCGATTTTTTGTCTTTTCCACCCGTATCGTTGTCTTTTTTACTCGTTTTCCCACTCGTCTGACCTCTGCTTTCCCACAATTTGCTGTTAGGCCCTCCGATGGATGCCACGATCGTTCATTCGTTTTCCCTTGTTTGCTTGGCATTTTGCCTCCCCCTTCGGCAACCCGCTGTTCCTTCCTCCATGGGGTTTGTGCGGGTGCGTTTTTCGCGGCTCCAACAACCTTTTCCACCCACCCCCACAAAAAAATAACAAACCCACCCCCCAAACCCACCAAAAACAAACCAAACAAAACCCACACCAAGTTTGAACCAAAACAAAATCACACCCAACACACCCCCCCCCCCCCCCACCAACCCAGTGGAAAAAAAACACCACAACCCAAAACCCCAAAAAAAAAACCCCCCAAAACCCCAACCAAAAAACCCAAAACCCCCCCCCCCCACCCCCCACCCCAACCCCCCCCCCCCACAAACCCCAACAAAACGTAAAACCCAAACAAAACAAAAAATTCTTGTTAAAAAACCCAACACCCACCCCCACAAAACCCCACAACCAAAAACCACCCCCCCAAACCAACCAAACACAACCACCCCATTTATGGAGTTTCTTCCTTGGCTTTTTACTTTAACATATTTTCGTTCCTGGACCCTAGGGAGGAGTTTACAGACTCAGGCACTCAAGCTCATTCCTTCTTTCTCCCTCTGGATTTTGCTCCTATTCTTTTCCAAGAAAACTCGCTTTTTTCAGTACGCTTTATGACTTCTTCTGTTATCGTTTAACCTCCTTTTTGCCTCCGCTTGTGGTGGTTTAAAAGGATTGATTTGGTAAATGTCTTCCCACATGTGCCTTCCCCCTCCCTGGACCCCTCTTTTTCATCCTCATGTCCCTGATTGTCGTCTGCCCCTAGTCCGATGCCGGCTCTCACCTCGATCGGCGTACTCTAGCTTGTTTTTACTCTCCTGACGCCACGGCCTCCATTTCACTTTCTTCTCTCCTTGGTTAACGTCTTTTCCCTAGCGAGCAAGGTCCCCCGCTTTTCTCCTCCCGCTTTGTTCCGCTTTCGGTAGCTTCTTTCCCACACGCGTTTTTTTCAAGTAGGTCGATGTGATGGATGATGCCCGTCCCCTTTAAGTCTTTCCCCGTCTCCGATGTTTATGTCAGTCACTTTCTTCCTCTATCGGTGAGCCTTTTCTTTTCATTCGGTTGCCAAGAAGGAAGTCTTTTTCCGCTTCATCTTCTTCCCAGGCCAGGTTACTAGTGAGGCAAGGATATTGCTACTCGGAAAGCTCTTCTCCCAGGCCCTTTTTTTCCTCGCGAGTTCTCTTCCGACAGAGCGTGGATCGCTTTAAACAGTTCCCTTCGATCGACGAAACCGAAATGAAGACGAATGGAGGTTAGAGTGAAGCTCTTTTACCCCCTTTGTTCTCCTCTTTTTCCCGGCTTTCTCACTGTTAGGTCCCTTTGGTCCATTCGTGCTTTTTCCTTCGTAAATCTCTCATAATATTTAATATGTGACAAGGAGGAGGATAACCCCCCCCCTACCCCCCCACTCTGACTCCCCCTCTTTGTGCGCGTTCATTTTTTCCCCCACGAGTAAAGTGTGTGATGTGTTTTCCGCCTTCTTTTTTGAACTCTTCTCTCATTTCAAGTTCTAATGGTTGGATCAAGGAGGCATTGTTTCCTTTCTTCTCCGGTTAAGACTCCTTTGGTTTTCTGGTTGGATTAGCCCTTTTCGTTCCCCCTTTCCCTAGGACCCTCGCGCTTGTCATTCCCCTTAACTCATCTAAGCGTTGAGAAGAGTAAAATACTTGCCTTCTTCCTCGCGATTGCCGCCTTTTTACCTCCCCCAGTCTAAAAGAGGGCTGGGATTCATGCCTCTCCCTCTTGATTTCTTTGTTCTGGTGAAATGCGGGCTTGGTCAGAATGTTCCTCTATAACTCGAGTCCCTTTTCCTCTTTCGTCTTCTACAAGATACGCACGCTGTTTTTTGCTATCGCAGTATTCTCCCCACAGATAGTCTCGATATTCGATGCCAACGTGAGTGTGTTCGTGTCGAAGACCGCATCCCCCCACCCTCCGAAAGCTTTTACTCCCTTCCACTTTTTTCCCTTTTCTGTTTACTTAGCCTTTCCCCAATGCCGTTTTTTAGGGCATTTGACCTCTCGCCTCGAAAGACGAATGAGTGGCTGGGCGTGTAAATCTTAAAAGATGCGGGAACTTACAGCTATCTTCTCTCTCTCTGCCCCAGTCTGGGTCCCCTCTCACATGACTTGCTCGTTTTTGTGCGCCGTTTTCTTTCCACGATCCCACGTCCCGCTTTGCACCCCAGCGCTGAGGACAGTGCAAGCAAATGCAACTAGGGCTCTCTTTCCCCCTCTCTTCCTCACCGTCCAGTTTGACGCTCTTTACCCTGCCCCCCCCCTCTCTTCTTTCCACGAGCTCTTCCCAACCTTTTTTTTTCGGGTCATCCGCCCGCGCTTGCGACGAACAAGAATCCTTGGGGCCTGGCATCTGTTGGACTACCTTCTTTTTCGTCCGGGTTGCCTGTCTGCTTTTTTATTGACTAAGTTCACCCCGATTGATGTCCCCTCCGTTCCTTCTTTTTTTCTACTTTACTATTCCGCCCTGTTCTGTTGAGAAGAACACGATAAGGGATTGAATACCTGTGCGGATACTTCCCACTAGCCCAAACCGTTTATGCGGATGCCCTTTTCTCTTTTTCTGAAGTTCACACCTTGGTCCCCCTGCTGCCTAGAGGCGTCTGGAAAGGTACGCCGCAAGGGAAGGAGGTGGGATGGTCTTTCTCCCGCTTCTCCTTTTTTCTCCCCCCTCTCCCTGGTGCTTGATTGATGTCTACTTCTCAGTTCTTCTTTTCTCCATTCCCCTGCCTTCTTCTCATCCCTTCCCCTCTTCTTCCTTTGATGACCTGACTCCTACGTTCAGAAAACACCCTCTCTCTCTCCCATCCCTTTTGCATTTGGCCGGACCCTGTCTGTTTGGTTACCTAAACCCTTTATCTTTCTCGGCCTCCCCCGCCTCCCGGATGTAAGCGCCCAGTTTACATGAATGATTGTTCCCAGTCAAAGGCTTCCCTTTCCCCTTTCCCTGTCCAATCGGCCCATCCTTGCCTTCCCCCGTCCATGCGCGGCGCCCCTCTCCCCAGAAATCAACCACGATCAGGAAATTCAAGCGTGCCGTTACACCTCTCCCCCGTTTATCTTCGTTGTCCGAGGTTGTCTAGCTGCCACCTTCGTTTTTTCTCCCCATTCGTGACGTTATTAAGCCGAACCCTTTAGTCCATGGTCCCATCTCCCTTCCCTTTTCCTCCTCCTTTTTTCTTTTTTCTGACAGGAAGGGCTTGTCCTTCCGGGTATTCTAGCGGTCCGGCAAAGGTAGCGGTCGAAAGCCCCTTGAAAGGTCCCTCTCTCTCATCTCGAGGTGGATGTTACCAGGCAGTCGTATGTCCCTTTTTCTACCCCATGTGTTTTAGTGTTTCAGAGATAGTGGCTCGCCTCTACATCTTTCTTAATTCGATTTTCTGACTCTGATTTTGAAAGATTTGAAAGATCGCTACTTGACCCTCCTTTTTTAGTGACTCATTCATTGAACCTTTTCGTTTTCCGGGCCCCGGGATAAGTCCCGGTCGGGTTTTGTCGCTGGCCCGTGATAGTGTTTCCAGCCTCACATCCTTCCTTCTTTCCTGAGCTTGGCGCACCACGTTTTTTTCCTTCTTTTCGATCAGTCTGTATGTTTTGCAGTCTCTTTCATGAGAGACCCGAGTAATTATGAGGCGTATCTTTTTTCGTCTTGGATCCTCAGTAGGATTCTCTCCTCAGACCTTGCTTTTTCTTTATGATCTTCGCAGAGAGTCAAAGTACAAAACCACTCGCCGGGAGGCAGTGTTCCTAAGCCCTCTCTTCTTCCCGCATCCCCTTGTGCCGTTTGTATGCCTGACAGGTTGACCCACCTTCTCCTCTCCCGTAGTTGCCGCCGTCGGTTGCTTTCAGATCTCCTTCAGGGATTTTTTCAATACCGGTGATCTTCAAGTGCATCAGAATTCTGGGCGAGTCTCCGTTTACGTTTAGAATCCCCCTTTCCCTTGACCTCCTTTCTTTTTCATGATCTTCTTCTTCGAAACTACCAAAGGATTTTCCAAGCGCGTTTATTAATTTCTTTGTCGCGCTCGGGGTGAGTTATTGCCGGATTGATTTTTCTTTCTAACCGTCTATCTCTTTTGCTCCGCCGTAGCTTCTTTGCAACCCAGATAGCGCCCCTTTAGATTTTTTATTCCAAGCATAGTGTATCGTAGTACGGGCAAGTGTTGCCCCAATTTCCCCGACGTCTCAGCTTCTTCCCTCTTTTTCCGAATATGAAGTGGTCGGCCGCCACGGGCGCACCAGCGCTTGTTCATAAGTCTGATGACCCCCCCAGGGTTTGACACAGCTCTCGCAGGCCGTCGAATCTGGTCCCCTAGTGGTTTACACCGTCCACCCCCCATTCCCCCTTTTTACTTTTCTCGTCTTCGGCGTATGTCGGGTCTTGACTCCCCCTCACCCATTTGATCCCCGTTCTGTGTAAGGACCACCCTCCCCAACAATTTATTTGGAAGGAGGCACATCGATGTAGTGTGCATGTGATTGTCCTTTGCAGTCACCTCCGACCCTACACCTTTGGCACCTCATCCCCCGTCGTCTGGTTTCCCTTCTTTTATGTACCTGGTAAGAACGGTTTATTTACTCCCCACCCCCTACGGGACCTTTGCAGGTCCACTCCTCTTCTTCCCCTTGCATAGTTCCTCAGTCTACATATCATAGCTGTCTGGCGGCAGGTACTCACCCGCACATTTTTCGTTGTACTGCTCGGTCGGATGATGAAATGAGTTGACTTTCCCCTTGCTAAAACCTCCTTCCTTAGTCTTTTCCTTTTCCCTGGGTAAGTTTTTCAGTCTGGCGCCTTTACTCACCGTTCATCCAAATTCGTCTTATGTCTCCCCTCCCTTGCCATTATCCGCCCGATGAACTCTTTTCTAAGAACCTCGCTCTTGTTTCCCTTCGCCCTTCCCTCTTTCCCTTCTTAGCATACCTCTCCCCCTCGGTTTTTCTTCATTCGCCCCCCTTGGTTAAACGCCATGTTTTTTTGGTCTATTCGAAGTCCTAGGTGGCTTCGGGAAAGAGTCTTCCGTCGTCGCTTTTCCTCCTTCCCTTCCTCCATTGCCCCTGAACTCTTAGAACCCCCCTGATCATCATCCTTCTCCCTTCGGTTGTCATCGCCATACCCCTACCCTTTCGTATCTTGTAGGGTGTAACCGGCTTCGTCAGTGTCTAATCTTTTTTTTTCCCCGTCCCGATTCTCTCTTTCTCCTATGCGCGAGTATTTGAAGTTCCGTTTTTCCGAGATTAGGCCGCTCCTGTCTGGAGCGGTACACTTTTTAATTTTAGATTCTTGCCGATCCAGAGCTTTTTTCTTTCCGTTCACTACGCACCGAACCCCTGTCCTTATTCCAGGATGACCTTTTTTTCCCTCGGTTGCTCTCCTGTCGAATACAGATACCGGGATTTCGACGTACGGAGGGTTGTGGTTCGTTGCAAATAATCTACCCAGCGCCCCGGACCTCGGTAGACCTCGAACAGTCATGCTGACCGCCTCCCTTTCTACTTTGCCCTAGTTAACCCCCTTGATCGCCCCGCGATTGGCAAGCTGAGGGCGTTTTGCCTGATCGAAGTTGTTCTTTTCCTCCCTGATTACCTTCTGCCGGGGGCGATTTGCCTTTGCAGTATGCAAATCAGTTCTAAAACGTTCGAGGGGTTTTTTAGGCAACCCGCCTTGACCAAGCAAGATATGCCCCCTCCACCTTCTTCTTTTCTGGGCCAAGCCCCTTTATTCATTAATGAAGTTTCCATCCCTGCTGCAACCGCTATCGTTTGTAGACCCTCCTGCGCGAAAATCAGGTCGTGTGACTGCTTTGACCATATTTCGCTTTTGAAAATCCCTCATTCTTTACCTCTGGTTAAACGCCCTCCTCTTTTAGTCTTTAAGGCCCCCTACTCTCGCTAGAAATTCCTCTCACCCTTTCCCCTTCCCCGTCCTTCTTCACTCCTACCCAATGTTTACTGAGCTGTATCACTCAGAATGGTTTAAATGCCCCCCCCCTTGCCTCTTCCCCCCCTGCCCCTCCTGGATTCTCCGAGGCCTAGGATGGATCCCTTTGTTTTCCTCTTTTCTTCGCTTTTTTTGCGAGGCTCAAGGATCCGGTGTCATCGAATCTCCACGGTCAGTCGCCCACAAAACAAGAGCGCAATTACCTACGGCGAGGGTACCCCTCTTCGAATCCGCGGGTCCTCTGATTTTCTTTTTTCCTTATTTTCTCCATATCCCCTTTTTTGTGTCTCGCGCTTTCCCATTCTATGAAAATTCCTCGAGAAAATCTTGTCAAGCTCTCGGAGAGAGGCTTATTTGGTGGCTAAGGACCGATTTCGTTCTCTTTCTTTTTCTTCACCGTATTTCCTTCGAGGTTCTCCTTCTTTTTTGACGCTTCCAAAAGTGCTGGCTGCCCAGTATTCTCCGAAAATGACTGGTTTGTCCTGAGAGTCATTCTTTTTTCTCCATTTTCGCGAACAAGCCTCCCCTCCTAGTTCCCCCCTTGTGTTTCTCTTTGGGGCGATGAGCGTCGGAGGGATTTTCGGGTGATTCGAGCTTCCTCCCTTTTTGCCCTTTTTCCTTTGAACCTGCTTTGTCGCGTAACGATGCTGGCTGTTTTTCCCACGAACACTATATTCCCGAAGTCTATTCGCTATGGAGGTGCGTTTTCACGTCGGTGACAAAAATAAGTCGCTATTCTTTTTTCCTTCCTTGATGCATCTTCGGTAGTTTGTTCACGTCGCAGGTTTTCCTCCTTTTTATTGGCTTTTTCTAAATAGCTTTTGGTTTTCCGCTTTGAGAACGGGCTGCTGACCAAGGAGGACCCCCTCAGATTTTCCCTTCCTTCAGTGACCATGTTTTCAAGCGCCTCCCCTGCGGCTCCGAGATAAGCTTTTTCCTATGCTGACTCCACTGCCGAAAAGTCTATTGCCTCTTATTAGCCCGTGGTACGGACAATTTTTTATTATTGCCCAATTTTTTCCCAACGGGTGGGAGTTCCGACTCTGGGCGGATTCTGCAGCTCCCCAACCCTCTTCTCGAAGCCTTCGGTGTTTTCCTGTTGCCTACCTTTCCGGCTTCCCGTCTGCCGAGATTTGCCCCAGCACATGGACAGAACGGTGCGGCCATCTTCGGTCTAAAGGAAGAAGAAGATCGGGCTCGCAGTCATTTTTCGTCCCACATTCGGACCCGCTTTGTAATCCGGAGGACTCGGCTTCTTCCTCCCTCACGAGCTCCCCTTTCTTGACCCCCCTGCCGCGAGGATCTTTGCGGGGGGACGCGCGGAATCTGATATTTAATTGTTTCTTCTCCCTTTCCTCCTCCTTCGTCTAGAACTGGCGCCTGTTGGTCTATTCCTTCTCCGCCCTTCTATGCTTCCTGGGGCCTGTTATTAAAATTCTGGGGGGCCAGGAGTAAAGTTCCTGGTCCATCCTTCCATTTCGTACGCCGGACCACGATCTATCTTCTCCCACATGTCGTTTTAAACATGCCCCATCTTTTCTTCCGGCCTTGCCAGCCCCTGAAAGTGGTTTTGTGCTGGAAGGGTTATGATAGAGGTCGTCTGATCGCAATGACCGGAATCGCCGGAGGCTCCCTCTTGTCTTTTTTTTTCGTTCTAGATTTCTCGTTCTGGTTTGCTTTCTTCCTCGTAAATTCGAACTATACGGAAGGACTGACGGATTACACCAATAATGCTAAGCGTTTATTGTGCTCTTCTTTCCACTTCCTGCTGCTCCGCGCGAGTGGCGGTCGTCTCAGCTCAAACTCTTTCCTTCGCAGCCCTCTTATGGTCCCTTCTGGTGAACATGGAAATTTTATGCTTTTACTATACCTAGTTCCCCCCAGGTCGATGTTGTCTTCTCCCCTCTCCTCCCGGCTGACCCCTCTATGTTCGACTTTCGATCTTCTCTTCCAATTTTGAGTCTTTTTTTCCCCCCTTTGACTCAGCCCTTAACTCTCTGTTTCCGCCTGAAAATGGCTGTGTCTAGTCAAGTTTCGAACGTTGAAGGTCACCCCGTTCTCTCATTCCGCGGACACTCTCCCCTCCCTCCTGAATCCGATTTAGGAGGTGCTTTTATCCCTTAAACACGCTCGTTACTTACTTTCGGTTTCTCTGCTCCCTTTTTCCCAAGTACCCTACACCTCCCTTCCCCCGAGATTTTCCTCCCCTTGCTCCTTGAACTCTACTCGAACCCTTTAATGTCGTTGCACCAACTCTGGACCATCTTCTTGCCGGGCCGGTGCAGGTGTGGGCAGATGCCATGAGCGGATACTCTTACAAGATGCTGCATGACCCCGTGATCTCCCTTTTTTCTCTCTCCTTTCCCAAGGTCCCATAGCTATCTGTACGCCTTGTTCCAATGCACATTTTTCTCCTCGCCCCTCATTGCGAGACCCAGTTTTTGAGACGTGCAAAGGCACTGTTTTTGAACTCAACCCTCTCCTTTTCTCCGTTTTTCTCTACTGAGCTGTTTCTTGACCCGGACATGCTTTCACCCGTTCCGGCTTTCTTATTATCTCTCGCAGATGATGGAAGCGATACGGATGCGCATCAGGAGGAGGATCATCGCTCACATTCTTCAAACATTTACTGACCCTTTGGCCTTTTTGCTCACCCCTTCCCCTTCTTCCGTGCGAGCCTACGAATGGTTGCTTCCCAAGTTGATCCGATTCGCGAGTGGGTGTGTCGCAGATGTCCTGCTGGTTCCATTTTCCCTCCTCGCCTTGTTTTATGTTGAATTTTGCCCCCTCCGATGTTTAACACCCGCTCCGTCCTCTCCAATTTGTTTTGCTCAACCTCAGTCACGACGAAAAATTGAACTCTTCTCCCCCACTTCCTTTCCTTTCACCCGCGCCGTGAATGAATATTCTTGTCGTCTCAAACCCTATCCCTCCCTCCCTTCCTTTCCAAACAAAGGCATTGAGGTGGTCGTCCGAACCAAGTAAATGATCTTTTTTCCCTCCCCCCCAAGGCTGCAATTTCGCTATCATGGTCCCTGGTGAAAAGCTGCCCCTATACTCCTTCAGCCAAATATTGCAGGATAGATATTCGAAACGACACCCAAGACGTTTTTTTATAATAGACGTTCCCTTTTTTCTCTTGCCTGTTCTCACCGCCAAAATTCCTTTAGGTAAGTACTTTCTCTGGGGCTGTTCCTGCTCTAATATAGGTTAATCTTCAACGATAGCGAGCTCATATAAGCTATTCCATACCCAACGGGACAGCAGGGCCTTCTTCTTTTCCCCTTTTTTTCTCCTCCTCATTTTGAGAGTTTAACAGTCTTAAGCGGGTATGATCTGCTTATAGGTAAACCCTCCTCTGTCTTATTTGCCTCAGGAAGTTATCCTTGTCGCCGTATATCTCGCCCAGCCCCTCGGCCTTCCTGATAATTGTCGTTGAGAAGGACCGTTGATTCCCCTTCCCTGGATCATTTGGGTTAGGGGTGATTGAGCCGAGATGGCTGAAGTTTTATATGGTGCAGCTTTCTCCCTCTTCCCTCTTTTCCCCTACTTCCTTGTGCGAAGCATGTTTTTTCACTGTTGCTTCCGCCCTCTTTCATAGTTTTGTCTTCAGGGCCTGAATTTTTCGTGTTTATCGTATCCCCAGGCCCTTGCTTCTCTTCGTCAAACTTCGAGGTGAGAGTTTTGATGTTGGGCAAATTTTTTCTCTTCGACAATCTCCATATTTCCAGAGTAATTGAGATCTCTTTTGGTGATCTTAATCCATCGTTCTGATCATTTCACTCGCCTCCCCAGGTGAGGATGATACCAGAATTTTTTTTGAGCCCCCCCCGACATTTCCCCCCTCCCCCACTAGCCTACGTGGTCTAATATTGTGAAGCCGCTTTTTTGACGTTGCTGAGATTGACAACTTTTTCCCCCCTTCTCCCCTTCTTTCCCCGTCAACTCAGCCTCTGGTAGTTGAGAAATTGGATTCTTGTTGCATTTCCTCGTACGTGAATTCAGGATCCGCTTCCTTAGTTAGACGTAATAACTGGTACTCCTCCCCTTTTTTTTTCTGACCCGCCATTTACGAGGGCTCGTTAAGTCTGGTCCCCCGTCTCGTTTTAACGAGTGGCAGGTCAGCGCTCGATCGTCTCGCTTTGGTCTTGCTCAGGGACCATCCCCCAGCGAAGGGTCTGATTTATATTAGTGTCTCTTTGATTTTTTCCCTTGTGTCCTCTCTCTCCCCTTTAGATCTTTCTTTCCGTTTAGAGAGCTTTTTGCTTGCAGTGGGATACCTGCTCGGGAAGGGTTTTTTTTGTGTTTCCGACGAGGCGTGGGGTCTCGTTTAGGCCTTCCCCATTCTCCCCCCTACCGCGCGCCCTGGTTCAATTTGACCCCTTTCTCTGTCCCTCCCTCCTCGTCATGATAAGTTCGGTCACGCATGTAACGAGTGGACGAATCCACATCCCTAGCGAGGCGATCTTGTTCTCTACCTCCTCTCCCCCCTTGACTTCCCGTTCGTGAATGCGTACAGCCCCCCCTCAGGGTCAGTTCCCCCCCGATGTTAACCCCGTAACAGACACGACTCACGCCTTTGCATTTTTCATGAAGCCTTCTCCTCTTTGCTAACACCCTCTACCCTTTCGCTTGTAGTTCCCTGAACTTTGCCCTTGGATTCTCCCCCTGACTGTCAATTGGCATCCGTTCCGTTTTGTCCCCCCCCCCGCCCGATCCTCTTATGTCATTTTCATGCAAAGCCCCTAGTCGATCTCTTTTTTCACCCTCCTCGTAGGCCTACGCTATGAGTTTAATGCAGGAGGTTGAACTAATTCTACCCCTCTCTAGGAATTCCCCTGGTGTATTGGCGCACTCGGGTTTTTGGATGGTCGGCGCCTTCCCCCCTGAACCAAATTTTTTTCATGATGAAGAAGAGCGGCCAATCCCAATGCCCATCCCTTTTATCCTCCTTCTCTCCCTGTCAACTGGAGCGGAATCCATTTTTTTTTCCCTCCCCTCGTTCCAGCAAACTCTTGAGATTTGAAAAGGCCTTGCGACCAGCTTGTGCTCTTCCCTCCCAAAGCCATGTTTTGTTTGTCTCCCCCTCTCCTCCCTCTTTTTCAACGTTTTGAACGTCGTCCAAGACTATGTCCTCCCTTTCTTCTTTTTCCCCCGGATTTATATTTGTCGAGGTTCACTCGATACCATTATGGACATTAGAGCTGCATTTCGGTTTTCTTCCCCTTTCCGACTTATTGTTCGTTTTCCTCTCCTGTCCTTTCCAAGATGTTTCGTATTCCCAAGTTTAATGGAGTCCAGTATCTAGTTTAGAGGAGTCTGTTGATTCCCCGTCCCCGATTCTGGTCCCCCAGGCCCGCGTTCCTTTTCGACGGAGAGTCTCCTTTCTTTCAGCAGAGTTAATTCCCCCCCTAGTACGCGCCTGCCTAACCTTGCCAAATAGTTCGCAGGCTTGCACCTTCCTTGACGTCTCCTAATCCCGTTTTCAACTGGGTGCCTTCGCTTCCGTCGTTTCTGTGGGGTCTTCGGGACAGAGCTCCCTTTCCCCCTCCCCCCCAGAGTTTCTCCCAGCCCGCGTTGCCTGCTAGCCAGTATCTTTTTTCACTCTCCCCACAAGGTCCTCACTCTTCTTTTTGTGCGGCGTGAATTCACGCGAGCGGAACGACCGTCATTTCTCTTTTTTTCCTTGGGCTTTTCGTGTAGTACAATCATCACCCTCCTTTTCGCCCTCGATCTTGTCTTCGGGAACTCGTTCCGCATGTTCTCAAAGTCTTTTTTAACCAAGCGTCCTGACTTTCTCCCCCCCCTCCCTGCCTAAACTTGCACTCCGACCTGACGATGCCTTATCCTTTTTTCTCTCCCCTCTTTCCCTCGCCGTCATCATGGAATGAGCATCGACTCTAGTCGTTTTCCCGCCTGGGGATCTTTTCCACGCGCTCTTCAGGGCTTTTTTCGAATGACAAAATGCCAGACCGAATTTCCCTCTTCCCTTTCCCCCTCTCGCTCCGTCGGCCCACCACCCATGTGACGGAGTTGCGGTTGTTGCCGCCCAGGTTTTGTAAACCGCCCCTTTCCTCGGCCCCCTTTCCCCGAGATTTGAGGTCCTATCCGGCGTACTTCGTTTTAAAATTTGTTGATATAGCCTTTCTTCCTTCGCCCCGATCGATTCCTTAGGATAAGTGATCAAAATCCAACGAGCTTGGGTTCTCCTGCAAACACCTAGCGCCTCTCCCCTTCTCTCTGTCCCGGCTTTCCGGTGACCTTTGTGCTTTTTTCGTGATCTCTGCTCTTCCTCCCTCCTTTTGTTGTTATCCTTGAGCTTTGCCCCGTCTTTAGCCACGCTTCGTTGAGGACTCGACACTTATTATCTCGCTTGGCTCTCCCTCGTGGCGATTCGTGGGATGTCCCCTTCTCCCTTCTTTTGTCTTCGACCTTTGGCATGCCGAGTCCGCTTGTTATGTTACCTTCTTCTTTCTTGCTCTCTGTCCCTCCTTGTGGGGATTATTGTTATCCCGTATTCGCGGCACCACATTTCCGATCGACTCCGTCCCATTTGGTTCCTTTTTTTTTCCGTTCGATCCGATGGTCGCAGTTTGGTGGTAGACATGATCGTTTCCTTTTCCTCTTCACTCCGCCCTCCCAGAGGCCGTGAGGAGTTTCACGCGACTATAGAGAAGTGCTCCTTCACGATCGTCTTTGAGGAGGTGATTCGCATCCGTTCTTTTCCCCTTCCCTCCGTAGGCGGTTCTGTCTGCTATTTTAATTTTTATTGTTTTCCTTCTCCTTTTTTGCTAAATCTGTCCTGAGCTTTCTGTGGTAACGGGACGGTCCACTGTGTGCTTAGGATCACCCCCGAGCGTAACTCACCCCCAACTCCTTCCCTTATTTTAAGCTGCGAACTGCCCGACTTCACTAGACCGAGATCGTCATCCCTCCTTTCCTCAAGCCGCCCTCAGTGAGATTCTGATCGAATTGTGGTACGTTGCCCAATTCCTTGGTCTCCAAGTTGAGGCCTCGAGTTTCCCCTCTTTTTTCTAAATTTCTGTAGCTACCACCCACCGCTCTCCCTCTCTCAGTCTATTCTTTTTCCTGAGAGGAAGGGGTCCGTCAATTAGGTGAGTGCCTCCAAAATTTCTTTGGCCCCCCTCCTCCCTTTGTCTTGGATTTTCTCGGGTTCCCATGATCAGAATGCTCTGTCATTGTCCCCCCCCCCACTTCTTCCCTCTTTTGTACGAATAAGAAAGGCTGACGTTTGCGGCTCCTCCTACGAGTTTCCATCCCGCAGGACTATGCGTTCCCTTTCCCTCTCCCTCGTGATCGCGCTTGCAGGACATCATCTTTCTTTCCCCCCCGTTCTTATCGTCTCCTCCACAAGCCCCCCTGAAAGAATTTGCGCGTTGTTTACGCGTGAGCTGACCGGTTGAGCCGCGCCTCTTTCTGATCCTTTTTCGCTACAGCCACGGCCTCTGTGTCTCGTCGTCCCCCCCAGACTACCTTAATACTCTTCAAAGGCTGTTCCCCTGAGGCAGGAGCTTTACCCCTCCCAATGACCTATCTGTGCTCAAGCCTTTTTTCCCTACGTCATTGTGCTGCTCAACTAATACGGGCGAGCGATTTGATTTTCTCTCCCGGATCCTTCTTTCCATTTGGTCGGACCCTTGTAACTCCATCCCTCCTGGGTTTTGATTATTATATTGACCCGTCGCCGTCCTTCTGAGTCTGAGCAAGTTTCCACCCTTCCCCCGAAGAGGGATGCAGACCTTGCCCGCTTCCTTCCCCCTATTCCTGAGGGCTGTTTTGAGGAGCGGCTGTGTGAAGCAGCCCTATTTCTTCGGGCGTTTGGTGGCAACTGGAAGTTTTTCATTCTAACCTTCTTTGCGCTTGGGTAAGTCTTTGGTTTAGTTTTCCTCTCCTCCTCTGAGTCTCCCCCGAGTTACGATAGTAGAGATCTTCTGAACCTTTTGTTAGTTTTTTGGTTTCAGAAATCAATCCAAGTTCAATTCCCCCTATGGACCTCACATTTATGTTTCTACCGTTCCCCTCCCTTTTCATTCCCCGGTGACTTCAAGATCCGAATAGAAGTTGGATGTCGGGTGTTTTCTTACCACCCCTCCCCGATGCGGTCCTTCAGTCCCTTTTTAGAGGAGGCCAGACTTGGTCCACAGCCTGTTGCCTTTCCCCCCTTTTCCCCCCCTTTCCGAATCTTTGACCTTCTGAACAAACGGCTTACTTTTGTTTACCCTCCCTCCTGCCGGCCTTCTCTGGGTTTCAAGCCCGGTTTCGTATCTAAACTATTCTGTCCCCTCAACCCCTGTTTCTGTAGGAATAAAGGAAGATCGATTTGAAGCTATCACTCCTTGACTGTGGTTGATTTCTCCCCTCCTCGACAAAAGCATCGAGAGCAGTCACTTTTTTGAATCAAACGACTTTATGATAGAAGGTTGCTGTGGCGGTTCTGTTGCCCTAGCAGCCACCCCAGACCCCTCTCCAGAAGGGTGTTTCCCCGCTTTCTTACTTAGCTGAGAGGAGGATGCAAGCCACGCTCAAGCTTTCTGCGCATTCCCGGGCCGGCGGAGATCGAACACTGTACCCCCAGGATACTCTCCTCTTGATCTCCCCCCCCCCCCCCCCCCCCCCCCCCCCCCTCCCCCCCCCCCCCCCCCCCCCCCCCCCCCCCCCCCCCCCCCCCCCCCCCCCCTATGTTTTTTCCCCTTGTCCCCTCCTAAGGGAGTTTTGATGAATGAGGCTGTTTATTGACCGGGCCGTCAGATCTTTTCCGGCGAGTTGTGGATCGCCTGCTCTTTTTTGTCACATTTCCCCCTTTTTTCCTTCGTTTTTCCATTACCGAGGATTTCAAAGTGCGTTAGCAGCGTAATAGACCCCGTAGCTCTCGTCTATCATCTTTCACAGTCACACTCCCTCTCTCCCTTAATGGAGAAGATAACGTCATTTTCTTTCTTTACAAAGCTCTTCTTCTTCCCCCCCCTACCCCCGACCGGGACTGATCCGGGTCAAGATCCATGATTTTTTCCCTCCCCCCACTTCCGGCAAGTTCCTTCTTTTCTTCCATCTTGGAACACCATTCATTCTTTTGTTTGTAGCTATTCCTTCCCCCCCGACACCTCACCACCTCCCCCTTCCGTTGCTGGCCTCTTCAGCTTCTCGTCTTTCACTTCCCCCCTCTGTTTCTGAGACCGAGCGAAGCCTATCGTTTTTCGCTGCCCTTTGCGAGCGTTACTTTCTCCTCCCCAGACAGCTCCAGGGATTAAACTTTTTTGTTGGATCTCTTCCCCCCCTTGATGGAAAGGGGTGTTTTGATAGGATATATACTGTAACGCTCTCGGCTGTGCTTTCTTCCGCCAGCGAGAGTGCGCTAGCGCATCATCTTGCACTTCGGACCGTCATAATTGAGCCAGGTAGCGTGCCCTCTCTTCGCCTTTTTTTTATGTAGGGTGCGATATAGTCCTCTCCGCATCCTTGTTGCCAGTATATTCTTCATCTTCCAGCTTTCCGCCCGTGCCGCCTTTGTGAGTATGTATTGCATGGTTTTTTTTTTCCCAGACCCGAAGGATCCATGACGTGTTGATTTTCCCTCTTCTTGATACTTGTAATAACGGTCCTTTTCCCTTTTCCTTCTCTGGCGTTTTACTTTTTTATGGAGAGTTTGTTTTTTCTCTTTCGTCTGGAGCAGTTCTGGTTTCGCCCCTTCCTTGTAGGAATGTTCACGCACTTCCCTTCCCTGGCGATTGGATATCGTAGTATTGAATGTCAATACCTCAGTCACCCGTGTCTATGCTATTACACATCCGTTTTAAATCCAATTCCCCCCTCGCGTAAACGTGACTTGATATGTCTTGCAGAAGCGTAAGACTTTGATGAGCCTTGACCCTTTTGACCTTCTCGTCGACGAAATTGTGGACCTATTCTCCTATCTCCTCAGATTTTGCTCCCAGGCGGTTATAGGAACGTGATTTCCTGACCCCTTCCTGCTAGGGCCCCTTTTAACTGCCTGCCCTCTTTAGTTCCCGCTCTCATGCGATGTTTCCAATCGACGTTTCCATCAAACCTTTCTTGGAGGGTTTACGTCTGCGGTTCAGAGACCCCTTTTTTTCTGCAAGGATTTTCGAGCCCCGGAACTCCCACAGTGCCGATGGTCGATCTTCTTTTTTCAGACTTTCTCTCTTTTTTTCCCTTTTGAAAAGATTGAGTCCCAAAGGCCGGCTGCCAGGTCGAATTTGATTCTCCTCCCGGGAAAGTTTCTACCCCCCCCCCCTTCCGCAGCTTGTACTCCCGATTCTGTTATCTAGTTTAAGCACTTGGCACCTTTTTCCTCTTCGGCAGATCGGTGGAAGATTTTTTCCCCCCATTTTTTTCCTCTCTCGGACAGATCCTCCCTGCATCGTGTATCTTTTCGTCACCAGACCTTCCCCCCTTCCCCCCTTTTTCTTAGACGTTGTCGCTGTAGTAGAGAGCTCATTTTCCTTCAAGTTCCGACCTGGCCTCTTACAAAGTCGCACAGGAGGCAGGCTTCGGTCCTTTCTGCGTACCAGCTACAGTCAATTACAAAGAATTTATCGAGATATCGACCTCTTGGCGTCCCTTTTCCGCGCCTCCCCTTTTTTCACTCTTTATCCCTCCCCCCCTGCACTCTCGGGAAAAGATTGCCGCATGCCCAGCCTTCCTTTAATTCACGCCAGCCATCATCTTCTTTATTTTCCTTGCAGGATCCCTGCGATGGCTTTTATACACCGTCCTAGAAGTCTCTCCCTGTAGAGAACGGCGTGGATCCTTAACCCTCTTCGGATTTCTAGGTGTCTGACGAGCAGCGCAGGGTCCTTGGGTCTTTTTTCTTCTTTACTAACTGCGCCTTCCCATACCGGGATCACCCTTTATAAGGAGATTTCCCTCCCCTCCCCTTGTACCAGCGGGAGATCTGTTTAATTTCTCTCTTAAGTCGCTAGCCCCATCTTCCCCACATCCAGTCTAACCATCGGCTCTGTTTCTGCCATTCGCGCACCAGCTGTTTCTGGTCTTCCCCGCACTGTGGGAGTGGTACCCAAGACTTCCCGCTTTTTCCTTCCCTTTTATGCAGTCGATTGTACTCAGCCGCATGAGCTTCACTCTGTAGCTACCCCTTACAGCTTCCTTTTTTCAAACCGGTTGCTCACTTCTCAACCTTCTACATATTCTCGCCCGTTTCTTTTGTCAGTAAATTTAGACTAATCGGGTTTAAATATAGTTAGCTCGTTTTGCAGCATGTGATACTCTCCGGGCGTCACTTTGACCTTTTCCCTTGTTTTTCTTCCCCTTCTCGTATTCTAGGAGCAGGCTTTCATGCTGATTGCATACGCTCTTTACACCAGTGCGCATCTTCTTGTCCCTCCTTGGACGGCTCTTAGTTCCTTCTTTCTCATTAAGTCACCTCTCCCTCGCAAAGCCCGTATGAGAATGGTGGCCCACTTCCACTCTTTCTTTGGAAGCCTCTGGCCCAGCATTTTGCATAAACACCGGTTAGATTGCTAGAGGCGTTTTATTTTCCTCTATCCCCGCCTCCGCCACCCGTTTCGCCATGCTTACTCTCCCTCCCCTCCTCTCTACGTTGTTTTGTTCCAAAAAATTAGAGAAGAGCTTGCTTAGCCGTTTGCCCCCCGTTCTCCCCGAGGCTACTGAACTCCTTTCGTTCTTTTGGGCGGCGCTTGCCTGCACCAGGCCATGTCTTCTTTTCCCCCTCATGAGGGTGGTGTTAGGAGCACTGCCGCTGACCACACTCACGCTTGTTCTCACCCCCCCCCCCCCAAATCAATAGGCCCCTATTCTCCTCTTTATTAACCATCACAACTACGTTTCCTCGTCTTCTTTCTTTCGATCACCGTTCCCTTGTTTTTTCTCCCCTCGTGCGACTGCCTTTTCTTGCATCTTGTTTTTCCTCCAGCTTTCCTTTGTCCCCCTCGACTGGAGCGTCCGAAGGAAACCAGTCGGCGCGACCCACCGCAACAGCTCCTTCTGACACGATGAATTCACCCGGCCAACCGCACCCCCCCCCCGTCCGGCGTTTCGCGGTTGCCGCTTAAGTTTCTTCCCCTCCCCTTCTGCGAGAAAAAACTGAACCCCCCTAGTGAGGGCCGATCGCGAAGATACTTCCGCACCTCGTTGCTTTCGTTCAGTCGCGCATTGCGTATCTCTTTCCCTCTCAAATCAGTTTGCTACAAAATTCTCTTTCAGTTCTCCCCCCCTCTGCTCTCTTTAAAAGTGCTAATTCTTCGAAATTTGATTCGTTGTTCAGCGGTGTTCTTCTGCCTCCTCGGTTTTGAGAGAGATCACTGCTCTCTTCCCAGTCCCCTTCTTCTCCCCCGTCTCGTTCGAAGGTTTTAACTCGAAATTATGTTGGCTAGGCCCCATTTTTTTCCTCTTTTCTCGCATTGTATAGGATTACTAGATGCAAGATTACAGAGCTCACACAAGTTTTGCTTTCTTGCCCATCATAGTCTTCAGGATCCCTATCGGCAATAAAACCGCGCTTAGGGCCTCAGGTGTTTTTAACCCTTTTTTTTTTCCCGCCCCTCTTCCTATTCCTCCTCCTTTCACATGGGTGATGTTGCCCTGTGTATCGTTAGGTCTTTTCTTCTTTTCATTTCGCGCCTATCTTTGGCTTCATTCGTTACCGACTCCCTCGATTCCCCCTGCCATAGTGGCGTCTTTCACACAGGAATTTTCCTTTCCTTCTTTACCGAGGGATGTGCTGCAATTCGAAGAGGAACAGGAAATAGGCTATAGGCTGTTTAGTTCGCTCCCTCTTCTTGTCTGTTTTTTGAAGCCTTCCTTTTTGTCACCAAGGTTTGTGAGAAAGCATGTGATGTGTTTCCTTTCTTCATGTTGTTTGCGACAAATTTTTAAGGGGTTTAAAATGTTGATGACCTTCTGCAATTTATCACGCCCGCGAGCCCGGCTTCTCCTTCTCCGTTCGTACCTCGTGCATCAGCTTCAAGTCTCTCTTCCTTTTTGCACCCAGTATCGGATGAGACCCGGAGGCACTCTCGGTTGCCCCGCTTTTGAACCGCTTGTTTCTCTCTTGTAGAATTCCCTCCCACAAACAAAGTGAAGGATGTCTCAGGCCTTATCTCTCCCGTTCCTCAAGCCCTCAAATGGGCAGAGCCACGTTCTTGGCGTATTCTATTTTTTTCCATTCTTCCTTTTCCTTCTGGGAGCGTAACATCAGTTCCTCGTTGGAGATCGTCTTGCCTCTAATTGACGCGGCTCCTCCTATCTCTCTTTTCCGCCAGGAAGTCGGGCTTAAGAGATGCGTCACTCCCCCCTCCCCCCCTTAATTCTTCTCTTGACCGGATATCGCCTTCTTCATATTGCGACACCCCGACTACGATCTAATTTTCCGCCGGTACTAGAAAAGGGTTTCTCAGCCTGATCACCCTTTTTTTATAAGACAAGTAATGCGGATAATGCCTGGGCCTCTTTCAATCGCCGCCTGATCCTCCTTTCCTCCCGCTGACCAATGCGAGGTGCCCCTCCCCCCCCCCCCATTTGCGTTTAGCCCGGCCCCCAAAGTGAGAGAAATGTGGGGCGCACTTTTGTGCTTTGCTGGCGATGGCTTTCCGCATACTAGTGCCTTCATGCTTCTTAACAGTAGCTGCGGATTTCCCTTCTTCGCCTTGACACTCGTTCCATCCGCCTCCGCCGGGGGGTTTCTGACGCAAAACTACGGCCTGGACTCTGTTCTCCCGTTCCAATCCGAACGAGTCTAGAGAGTCCACCCTAATTGCATGCTTCTCGCTTTTTCGCTTTGAGTTCGGAGCCAGCGCAAGAGGGATGATGCGCATCTCTTTTATTCTTTCTTCTTTTTTGAACTGTAATGGAACATGTTGCGTGATTCCTCCTCGGGCAAGGTCGATTTTTATTTTTAGACAATATTCCCGAACCTCTACCTTTCTGATCTCCTAGTGTATGAGATTGAGGTGTTCTTTTTTCCCCTGTTCAGCAGCCCTTTTCCCCTCGACATCTTCTTTCCGACTCCTAAAGTTTGTGTACCTCCCAGACCTTTTTCTTTAAGTACCGACTCGCCCTCTCCCCTTCTACAGATCTCCCTCCCCGGAAGAGGATTTGGATGGGTGTGAGAAAATAGGGTATCTGGACCGGACTCGGATTCCCCTTATCGGAGCGATTCCCACTATTGGTCTCTCCCCGAGCCGAGATATCTGGTCGTTGACCCTCCGAAGCCCCTTATTTCCCTTGCAAACGGGATTTAAGGGAGAAGGTGGGGCACTTTTTTCCTCTTCGCTCTTTACCCCGATGTTCCGAACCGTTCTCCCTTGCTATTCGTGAAAACCTAGCTCAGCCCCACTCCAGCTACTCCTTCTCCCTGAGATTTTTAAGCCAGCCTTTTCCTCGTCACGCCTTCTAGCGCGGCACGGGCAACTATTTTTTGTTTAATAACCGGCGATCCTAAGGGCTTTCGTCTGGCATTTTCCCTCCCCACCCATGAGGAAAGAAGTTAGGGTTTCCGATTCCGCTTTTATAACCTGCTCGTAGGTCTCCTTTTCCTCTAATACTGGGCTCACGCGGAGGAGAAATCGTCCCCCCCCCAAAACTGATACCTTCTTCTTTCCCTACGGTCGGTTAAATTGTCCCTTGCTCATGCCCGTCGATCCTTTATGAAAGAGGTTCTGAAAGCCGCTCTATTTCCGGCTTTTTCTGTGTCTGTCGACCGCTGTTACTTTGTTCTGCCGCCCTTGCTTCCTTGATTTGACATTTCTTCCTGTCCGATGTGTTAACATAATACCAGGCAGAGTTATAGTAGCTAGAGGTCTCCCTCACTTTTTGCCCACAATTACGAGCCAACTCTGCGCTCACTCCTTCTAGTCCCTGAAGTACATTGTCCCAACCGTTTGCCCCCAGTTTCTTTAACAAAGGAATGTGCTCACCGTTCCTTGCAAATCTCTTTTCCCACGCCCCAAACGGTTTTCCAGTTGCTTTTTCGGCCAATTCGTTTGAGATACCCCCGGTCGCGGCGCCCCTCCCCGACAGAACTTTTATAAGATGAGAAACAGGTGCCGGTTCTTCCCCCTTACACAGGCTTACTATTTTTCTTTTCCCTGACATTTTATTTTGCATAGAGATCTCCGAAATCTCGTTTATTTACTGCTCGTAGAGAGATGCTCTCCTCCGACAGACCCCGCGACGCCTGTTTCTTCTCGGTCCTAGTTTTTTGTTTTTCGATTCCACGTTGCTGGAGAAGAGGGTGACTTCCCTCTCGTTTACAGTTTTTTCAGGAACGAGTGGAGATTTTTGCCTGAGGTATTCTACAATCGGCAAGTAGGGCCGCCTATCAGCTGTGCTGTGTTCGCCCGGCCCCCCGCTGATGCCCGTCTCTTGCTCAGATTTTTTTTTGCTGGGCGAGATAGGCGGCCTCACTGAAGAGGTGTCTCATGGTGCCGCTCCTTTTCTTTGCCAGATAGAGTGAAATTGAACTGGGCTACCCCCCAGCCTTTTTTTATTGCCACCCTGTGGGCGTTGGACCTTTCCCAAGCGGTCTCCCCCGTCAAGGTAGTTAAGGACTTTAGTTTGCCGTCACCCTCCGGACGAATGCGGCTTTGAACCCACCTTAGATGTTTGCTCGACTTTTTTTCTCTTCTTCCTCCTTAGTTCGAGAGTAGATGTCGTAATCTTTGTATCCTTCCTTTGGATCTGGATTACTTATGATTTCCCCTCCTGGCCGCCCCACCCCATGGGAGGATCGACCAGACTCGAGATTCATACAAGCCACCCTCGTCCGCTCGTTGACTGTCATCCTCCTTCGTGCGCAGATTTCTCCTTTGGCTGAGCCTTGATGTTGACATTAGAAGGCGGCCTGATCCGGCTTTTTTTCTATTTATACCTAAGAGGTTCGTCATCCCCTTCGGTATCTGAACGTGCTCCCCTTATCAGCATTTTGAGCGGCACACTTCTCACCGGCCTTATTTGAATGGTAGGGGTTCATCTCTTGTTCCCCAGTCCGTTGAACACCGGCGAGCATTGGGTTATTAAAGCTGCACGTTTCAACGTTTCCCTTTTTGTTGAGTATACCCTCTCACTGGGTCGATGATCTCTTTCTTGCTTCTCGATTGATAGTCTGTTTGTGCACTATCTCACGGTTTATCCTGTTTGAGAGTTTCGTTCCTCGGTGCAGGGCTTGCCCCCTGCCCTTAGAGATGTAGGTTTGAATCATTTCCCTTTTTTTTTTTCTCCCTCTTTTCGCCCCTTCAACAGGGCCACTGTTTCATTTTTCCCATTCGCTGGCCTTCATAGTGTCATTTGTGACTTCTTCCACCCTTTTTTTTTGGCCTTCGACTTATCTCAGCCATAGTGTAACCCAAGGCTCACACCGCCCCCCCCACCATCTTTTCGATCGGCTTTCGCGAATGCGTCCAAGGGAAGTCACAACTTGTGGGAAATTTATTGATCAGGCGAGCCCCCGATTTCGTAGTGTATTTGCCGTAAACACATTGTCACCTCCCTATCTCTTTTCGACCCCCTATCTTTTGCGTGCATCGGGAGAGCTTATCGGGATTGGTAGTCCCTCCCCTTGGTGATCCTATATTTTTCCTATGTCCTGCCCCTTTCTGTTTTCCCGGGGGTTTCCATTTCAAACCAATAATAACTTCATTCTTCCCTCCCTCTTTTTCGTCTGGCTCCTGATATAAACTTCGCAGGTCCCGCGCTTTCAGGGTACTAATGATTCAAAACCTGGGGTGTCGGCGCCGTGTCCGGCAGTGATGGTTACCCAAGATCCATAACAACATGGCTGCCCCGATCAGAGCCCGGCCTCCCCAACAAGACTGTGATCCGGTAAGTCGAGGAAGATTGAGACCACCTGTTCTCATCTTTAACAACCAACGTGGCTGTGGCACTTGCCATGTCACCCGATTTTTGCAGGGACCCCTGGGTTTTTGTTTGCTCAGTCCCCCCATCGAGTTCGTCTGCCTTCTCGTCGCTTGACGCGAGGACAAGGCAGAATGAAGAATGTTTATGTCCTGTTATGCTACCCCCTCTTTCATCCGCTCGCGTCAAACCGGGTCGGCCAGCCATCTACCCTGAAATTTTGCTTATTTTTTTCACCCCGAGGCTCTATAATTTTTTCAATATCCCAGAGTAAGAGATGTCCCTCGTGCTTAGTAGTAGGCACGCCCATGTTTTCCTTGGCCTCTCCTTTCTTCCGTCTCGAGGAGCCGCGTACTTTCGCCTCTGCGATGTCTGCCCCCCCCTGACGAGGTCCTAATTTTTCTATGTCTTCTGATTCCGAGTGTCTTTTTGCACCTCGAGCAAGACGACTAACCTCTCGGCTTTTCCATCCCTGCTTCACTCACTTCGGCCGTTTTTGAAGTAAGGGCAGTGATTCAACCTCTTTTTTCCCTCTTTGAGAATTTTTTTTGATCGGGGCCAGAGCTACCCTCGCCTACCCCCAGCAGTCGGCCCACTAGTTATTGACGAATAGCCGAGTTCTTTTCATGTTCCCAAAGGTTTCGTCACCTTGCAGCTGAGCCGTGTGAGTCCATTCGCTTTAGCGATTCTTGAGTTCACTAGGTTTGCTGGCTTTTTTTCGATTGGGTTCAATCCGTTCGGATGTCTTCACCGGCATGGGTTTGTTCGTTGAAGCACGTGAAGAAAGTGACACCCCTTCCCCTGCTTTCCCCCCACCCCACTCTTTCCCACCGCGGAGAATTCACCCTACCGCAGGACATGTAATGCTTCTCCCGAATCTTCATTTGTAGTTTCGGCTCCCCATCGGTCGAATACCTTGAATTGAGCTTTAGAGCTTTAGAGGACTAAGCACTGTTCCTTGGTTCCCTCGCCTTTGATTGCGTTCTTTCCCTGCCTTAAAAAAAATACTATCCAAGATAACCCCTCCCCCCGAGACGGCCCGAATCCCCCATTCTCCGCCGCGGTTTTTTTACCAATCTTGCTTAGCCTCCCCCCCACTGCACCCTCTCCTTGAGGTTCCCCTATCGCAATCCCTCCAGGACTCCGACCCTTTTTGATTTCTGAGATTGATGGTCCAGCCACCAAGTGATACGGTTTTTTCCGCCCCTAGAAATCTCGAGTACCCCCCTGTCTCTCTAATCAATTTGATTTTACCCCTTCACTAAGTTTTGGCTCTCTAGTGACTTCTTTATACTCCTTGTTAGTCTCCGTGTCCCCAAGTCCTCTGAGCCAAGCTCTTCGAATGGAGTACCCTCTGAATTTTACAGCTCGTTTTGCCCCTCTTTTTGGTATCGCACCGTCTCGCCTTTGTCTGCTTACTCTCTCGAGAAAAGCGATTTACTCGCCCACCTTCTGGATACTCTTCGTTGACGGCCCCTCCCAGCTCGGGTTGCTGTTTGGCTTTTTTATTAGTCCTCTTAACCACGCTGTCCGCCTCACTCCTTCACCTGTTTTTCTTTTTTTTTGCATTCCCTTTGTGAATTTTCTTTTCCTTCGTTCAGATTGGCTTTGGACAAGCGTTTCCTTTCGCCCTAGTGGGAGAGTACGAGAATATAGGCAACTTTTGCCAGGTATTTCCCTCTGAGGTGCTCGCCCGATCTTTGACTACCCCCCTTTTTTTGTTTCCCCTCCTATTAGATATCGTTGTATGACTGCTTGTATACTTTTAGTATTTCTTGGCATTGACGAGTGGTTTTGGGTGCTTAAAAGCTTTTTTTTTTTTGGCACCCTCCACTGTGCTGCCCCCGAACGTTAGGGTTTTGACCCCTTTCATTCTCGTTTCCCTATAAATGCCGATTGATGTCAATCTGAGTCCTGTAGCACGCCCGGAGAGACGAGATTTTCCCCCCCCCGCTCTGATGATGCACGCCGCCCAGGCTCACTCCCGCTGCTCCTCTTTTGTGAACGTTTCCCCCCCCACCTTTGCTCCTGCTTGTCGCAACCCTGCGGTCATGGTGACCGCTGTGGCTTTCTTGGTGCCTTCTGAAGACCCCCCCCCATATGAACTCATCAAGGTCCCTCTGCTCGGGATTTTCTTCCTGCCGCAGGGAACCGGACCGGTTAGGTCAAAAATTCCAAAAGGTATGTCTCCTCCGGTTTTTCTTTCGGGTGCCCTCCTCCTCAGCTCGGTTCTTCAGTCCTCTCCATGTTAAGCGGTCCGGGTTTAGCAATATGACGATAAGCTATTTCTCGCTCAGAAGGATCGCAGACCTGGTGGCCCTTCCGCCGCGATGGCTCTCGTGGCCCCTCCTCCTCGCGTTCCTCGGTGAACTATCTTTTCCTCCTCATGACGAACAATCACTCTCGAATTCGCTTATTTCCGATTGGGCCCTTCGACCTGTAGCCGAGTTTTTGCTCCGTGTGGTATACCTTTCGTCTCAAAGTGGCTCGTTCGTTCACGCCGACGATTCTCTTTAATCAACGAACCCCGAGGTGAGTTCCCCCCCTACCCTTTTTTTCCTCCGGCCCAAGCTGGTCGCTAATTTCCTTTTCTTCAACGTTTTTCTATTGTGACGGTTCCTCTCGGTTTGTTTTTGTTATTTCTAGCCCTTGGTGTTCATGGGTCTGGGATCTTTTCCTTCTTCTTATAGAAACGGGGATTATCAGCCTTGAGTAAGGCGCCGACCCACGATTCCTTACTTTTTTGATTCTTCTACACTGAAATCTACCAGGATTGACTTTTTTCTGACCCCATCCTCCCATGCTCACGCTCTTCTCTTCTTTTACTTTCTCGTGCGGTACGCCCTGCCTCGCCCTCTTCTTCTTTCGTGTTCGTGGTTTCTGGAATTGTTTCGTTTCCCAGTTCCGCGAGGTCCCCCTGTTCGTGGTCGTATAAAATTCTCCCGGTCATCTCCTTTTCCCGCACGCTTTCTTTCTTATTGCAAATGTTCGTTCTTGACGTAGTCCATAACGACCGAGATGGGCGCCTGACCCTAAGTTTTTTTGCCCCTTAGCTTCGTCTTCATTTGGTGCTCTCCTTTCCCCCTATCTAATCCCTAGAAAGTGATTCGTGTCAGACCACTCGTCACAAGATGCGGAGAAGGTCTAATTTCTGTCCCCCCGAGTCGAGGCCACTACCGTGGTGTCAACTCTTTCCCCACTTGCCGTCGTCACTCTCCTCCCTTTGTAAGGCGACTTTCCCCCTTTTCGGACCCCCAAACCTCTTTAACCCCGCGATCGGCTTAGCAGGTTTGTTAATCCCTTGTCCCTATGAGCTCTCTCCCTAGAATGAATCAGGATCTCCTGGAGATCGTGCAAATCACCCGACCCGTCTAGCAGACGCTTTCCTCTGACCCTTCCCCAGACCGGAAAGACCCTCCTTTGACCCACCCAGTCGTAGTGGAAATCAATAGGGGAATCACCCGTCGCCTGCTGCCGTTTTGGCTGTTTCTCCTATGATGACCACCGGTCACACTTTTTTGACCTTTCCCTTGATTCAGTTATTTGTCTCTCGCCCGATGATCTTCTATCCCTCTCCCTTCATCCTTGCTAAAAGGAGGGGATCCCGACCCCCCTTCCCCAAGGATAAGGACTGGTTTTTAATTAACCTTGCCTCCTGTGTTTAAAAATTCCTGCTTAGCCCGCAGTCCCTCCTTGATCATTTTCGCCAGTCCGATAAGATTTCCCCTCTTTTGATGGGTTTTCATGGGGTATTCCTCTCCCTTTTCTTCTCTTCCCATGTCCGGCTTAAACTTTTTCCCCTTCTTTCGCATTTAGAAATTTTTGTCATTCCCATGATTTTTAACCTCCCGATCCCCCAATCAGCTCTCCCTCCCTGGTGCCTTTCGCCCCCGCCGCATTACGTTCCTTCTCTTCTCCTCTTTAGCCGCGAACAACCTCATTGATTGGTCTAGCCCCCCTAAATGATGGAAGACCAACTTCGAAAGTTCGGGCCGCCTTGGACAAAGTGTCTAATCTCCCCTGATTCTCCTGCAAATTATGAGGTAGCTCTTTTCCCTCTCCACTTCTACCACCCCCCACGGGCTACCGTTTCCGGTCTCGCCAAAAAGAATGAAGCTAATGATACCCTCGCTTGCAGGTTTTTTTGCCCTCTCTTTTCCTCTCTGACTTAAGAAGTATCAGTTCCGGCGGCAGTCATGGTCCCTCCCTTCTACTCCTCCGTTTTTTCTCTCTATGAGTGACTTCAATTGACCGAGGTTTCTCCTTTCTCGGCTGGTAGTACCTCTCTCTGGGTGGTTTCGAAGAGCGTTGGGAGATGTGGCATCGGAAGTCGGCCCGCTATGTTCTCCCTTTCAGCGGAGAAAGGCAATTATCCGGGCTAGCCGGTGCTTGATGCCGGTTTCTCTAGGAGAGCTTTCCTTTTTTTCTTAGGTGATCGGTGTTCCTTTCACGCGTGGACAAATAGGCAAACTCTCCGCGTGTCAGACATTTAAGGAACCCTTTGTTTTTGAGTGCTGACCAGCGGATCCCAGTTCTTTCTTTAGTGGGGCAGCAGAAAGGATTGTCGAACATTCGGACATTAATTGACCCCTTTACCTTCTCCCCCAATGAGATGGTTTATTGTCGCTTTTTTTGCTTGGCTCAGATTTTTTTCTTCCGGCGGCTGTACCGTTTGAGCTCCTTCTCTTTGGTTGTTTTCTTTGGCGAAAAATTTACAGGAGCATCCCCCCTCCTCCGCCAGTTTTGGCGAGGCGGATGACCGTCCTGAAGTGCTACATCCCCATCCACTCGTTAGATCGGCGGTAATCAGAATAGCTGCATCAGCGGTCTTTCGGGCTGATCTTCCCCCAATGTGGTGAACAAATCGACGGATCTTCAGAACGCCTGATTGTCATTCTATCTTATCCGCCGATTGGTAGCGATCGCGGGTATTCAGTCACTTTTTCGTTTTGTTTGGAGAGACGTTTTTTTTTTTCACTTCCGTATTTATTCGCATGTCCTTGTTTCCTGCGGATGTTTTTCGAAGACAACCGTTTCTAGGGATTAACCGAGCCTTTTGCGCGCTCGACGCGTTGGCAAGTTTTTGAGCGGAATCCCCCCCTTCGGGTCCGTGCTTCTTTATCGCTATGTCCTTGAACTCCCCATATCGCAAGTCTCCTTTTATTCATCTGTGTAGGTCTTCTTTTCCTTGGCAAGTGCCTCTCCCATTCGGAATTCAGAGGAGTTCTACGATGACGTGTGTCGACATCCCCAGGCTCACTCAGCCGGAGGCGGCCTCTGCTTTTGCAGAGCCCACGGTCTTTTGCCTCTTCTCGACGATGCCTTTTTTCCGTTCCCAGCATAGTGTACGAGTGGCTGCACACCGCCACTAACCGTCCCCTTTCGGCGTTATTTCGCTAATGCGTCACCTGTGAATCATTTTTCGAACTGGAGGCCCCCGCCCATTATTTTCAGGAGGCCATCTCTGTATTTTTTGTCTTGCATGGCTGCGTCACGAAATACCAGACACTCCCTTGTTGATCCTGCCTCTTACTTGTTCGTCTTGCGATCGACGGGTCACTCGGTCGATTTGTTCTCCTACCACTCCCTACCTTGCCTCGCGGACTGGCCTCCTTTCGCAATGCAGCCGTTCCAGGTATAAACGTCATCCTCGGTCGTTTGATGGCAGGTCCCTACAGCGTGGGTCTTGTTCCTCCTAAACGCGAGCCAGCGTCTATCATGTATGTTGAACTCCTGCTCCCCCATCTTCGGTCTATTTCCGTTGGTTTCTAAGGTTTCCTCTGGTAGGCGGCATCGGATCTCCACTCCATCACTAGCGACTCCTCCCCACGATTTCGTGATAATGAAGACGAGCGTCCCAGGACCTGCCCTCCGTGTTCTCCGACTGGGCGATCAGGGCCTTTCTTTCAGCGAGATCCCTCGATTAAGCATCGCATTTCCCCCTCCCAGCGATTTTGTGAAGTCGCGCCATTTTTTTTTCTTGGCTCAAAGCTTTTTTTTGATTTTTTTTCGTCCCTTCTCGTTGGTTGCGCTTTCTTGACTGAGTCTTCCTTCTCCTTTTCACGAAGCGCCCATAGTTTTTTTCCTAACTTGTGCTCCCAACGGATCGATCGACTAAAATCGTCGTTGAGTGCTTCCCCTTCTCTATTAACCCTCCATTCGATCTCCTTCGGGTGTCTTTTTTCGCATTCTATCATAAGTTTTCCCCCATAACTTTGAGGGTGGACATAATAGATATTTGAGTTCTTAAGGCCTAGTTAAGGGAGAGAATTATCTTTATCGCTGTCCCGTTCTTCTTGCCTCTCGATCACGTCCGGCCAATTTTTCGCTGATGAAGGTAGATTTAGCTAGGTAACCCTCTCATCCTCCACGTCCCCTTATTCCTTCATTCCCGTGATGCCCTACCCTATTTTCAGCTTTATTCCTCGCTCGCAGCACGATAACAGGCATGCCTGAGAGGCGGTTTTGGCTATTCAGAGGAACAGCACGTGCCCCCCCCGGTTCTCGAGCCATTATTTCCCTTCCAGAGTTGTGAAAGGTAAAAAAGGAGAGCAGCCGTCTTTTGCTGTCTCCCTTTGCTGGTTTCCGAGAGACTGCTACGATATCTTTTCTCGTTTCTCGTTGGGCGTGCTCCGTCATTGTAAAATAATCGCATATGCTTTTTTATGTTGTTCCTCATTTGGTGCGACCCCTTTTCTCCTGAAAACTCAATGTAACGCCCCCAACCGCAATGTTTCTTCCAACACGCTGCGCCTTCCAACGACCCCCCTAGAACAACAGTACTAGATCTTTTCATCTCTAGCCTAAAAATTTCCTTGTCGTTCACCCGATCGTTCTCTGCACCAAATATGATACCTTGCCTGATCCCCCGGTCCCTTTCTCCTTTGAACACTCGCAACTAGTTCCAGTTTTTTTCTTGAGGGGTCCAAAAATATTGCGCGACCTCCTCTCACCGCTTTCTTTCCTCCCACCGCCGGCAAAGATAAAACCCTGTGAGGATCCCTATCTTGCTTGTTTCCTCTTCAGACTGTGGCTTCCCCTCCAATGCCGCTTAACCTTTTCCTGCGTGGGTGGTGATATCAAGAAAGCCTAGGCTTGGTAACCTCCCCCCTTTGTTTTCTTCCCCTCCCCGTCGTCTTTGCCGGAAGATCAAAGTCGTACGGTTCGATCCACGACACTTCACTCTCTTCCTCTCGAGAGCCTCTCCTTTCTATGGAAACTAGAAGTTTTTTTGGAAGATGTTTCCCTCTTTCCCCTCCTCTACGTTTGTTTTGTTTTTTATGATACTCGAGCTGACCAAAGCTTCCTCTTCACGCTTCCTTCTTTAAGACCATGCCACACTTACTCCGCCTTTCTTTTTTTTTACGAGTTATTTCGTGTTTTGCTCGCACCCGTATCTGACTTTTCTTCCGTACCTTTTCGCGCCCAAGCGACTCCCGCGTAACAAGGTTCTGCTCCCCCTTCTCTTTTTCTTTCCGTGATTGCTGGCATAACCAGCGGCTGGTGCCTGTTTTTTCTCTCCTGAATTAACGTCTTTGGCAACCCGCTTGCTCTCTACTCATCAATAGGGGGATTCTTCCTGTTTCTTGTTCGCTTGTAGAATTAGGGCTTTTTTTAGATATTTGGCGCCCCTGGAACCTCCGTCCCTTTTTCTTCTTTCTTTTCCCCGCTCAAATAGTGGTCGGCTGCGATATAGCTCCTTTCAGGTCCCTGATTCGACCGTATGTCGGCTCGACCTCTCTGTTATCCCCCGACACCAGGAACCGGTGATAGGCTTTTTTTTCTTTCGCTTCTTCCTCTTGCTTTCTTTTGATTATTATAAAATCGTGGCTTGTTCTGGTGCCCGTAAACAGCTCTTGCGTGTGTCCGGGTTCCGTTAAACACGATTTTTTGACACCTCATTGGACTTTCTTCCTCCTGCCCATTGAATTTCTTCCCGTCTTTTTGCTTTTCCGAGGTCCAGGCACAGCTCTGCGCGTTCTCCATCGCTCCGATTCAACTCCGCCCTCTCTCAGGTCACTGCCTTTTCCCCGGCTTGCCATTCCTCTATTTTAGGACAAGGTCTGTCCAATCGAGTTCTCTGGTCCTCCCTTGTTTTGTCCTCGCTGCTGAGCTCCCCCCCCCCACCCCTCGCTATCTCTTGCAAGAGGCTGATGTGAGGGTCCTGATGTTCGCCGGCCGGAGGCGTTCCCCTCCGACGATTTTTTCGACTCACTTCTGGCACCGTCCCGGGCATCTTTGCGTGGCGTTGATTATCCGGGGGCCTGAAGAAGTTAATAAGATGGGGCTCGCTTCCCCCCCCCTCCTCGCGACAGGAGGAAAACTGGTTACCTATTCGACGAGGACCTGCATGTACGCCGGCTTTTAGCACTCTTCGGTTCAACTTAAATGGCGGGCCCTTCCCTCCGCGATTTAATATGCCGTTAAGGCAGCAGAATGGACGATCTTTTTGCCCCCCGGGGAGAGACCAAGTCTTGAAGGACACCCCTTAAATTGCGACTGTTTTAATGCGCCTTTTCTATCTCTTTTCCCCGCCGACCTTTTTTTTTGCCGCGATGTGATCATTGGTTGTTGAGCAGAGAGCTCGGATTCCTGTCCTCGTCTTCCCTTGCGCCGGCCTCATTACTCTTACCCTTCCTCTGTACCAACTTGCGTTGATCTTCCAATCCCACCATTATTTTCTTTGACCTCCGGCACCCCTTTTTTTTTTGCTTTTGGGCATGGGCCGAACGGGGCCCGTTCTTTCCGAATAGCTTTAGCGTTTTCTTAGCTAATTGACCCCATCCCTCGCCGTTTGCGGTTCCCCCCCTTGCGTGCCTGTTTTCGGGGCCGCCTTCTTTTTTTCCCAAGCTTTGGTGATGTTGCAGTAGTGTAAGGATCCGGACGGTGACCCCGCCTCTCTGCCCGTCTACCCCGGAACTCCAGTGGTCTTTTCGTTCGTTACTCCTCCCGGCTCCGCGCGAGGCGCGAGGTTATTCAGGCAGGCCAGTCCTTGCGTGTTCCTCCTTGCCGAAAGACTTTGATCTTTAGTGTTTCCTGAACGTGATGGCATAAAAGCTTTTCTGATAAGCCCGCTCGCCCTTGTCGCTGTCGCACTCTTCCTCCGGTTACCCGTTTCCCCTGATGACTTCTCCCTGCTCGTGAGTTGATATCTTCTTTCCCCAAGGCGTTTTTTGTCGTTTTGGTTTTATACTCCGCAACCTGCCCCAACCACCTCCTCGTCGTGCCGCCACCATGTCTGTTGTCCTTAGCCAGTGACGCAGCTCCCCCCTTTCTGCCCTCTCCAAGATTCAGCCCCTGCAAGATACGTTATGGTCTGGTCTTTCCTCCACTCGGACACGAGGCTCCCCTTCCGTTGATCATCGTCTAGAGCTCTGACAAGGACCTTGGTCATCTTCCACAGCTATCCGAAGCGCTCGGTCCTGTTCGCCTTGTTGAAGGAGTCCCCGACCCCCAGTCATGTCGCCACGCTTGTGTACACCCGTATTTACGCCGGAGCAGGGGTTTAAGGTTGCCCGTGCGTCTACACCGACTTTGCTTTTCATTCTTTCTACTTTCTCGTTCCTCTTACCACATGCCCGAGCTACTAAAGGCAGTATGCCCAGCGATCAAGTTTCACCTTTCTATGTTTGCATGAGATACCTCTGAGAGGAACCCCAACCCCAGTCGAGAGACCGGCCCTCCTGGTCTAACCCTCCTTCCTTTGCTCGAGGCTAGGGCCACGTATGCGACCCCATGCGGTTCCATGTTTCGGGCAGCGGTACCCCTTTCCTTTCCCGCTGCTCTCCAACCCCCGTATAAGCCTTGATGGTTTACTCCGGCGGAGATCGAGCGCCCTCCTTCCCCAAGGAGACGCTGTTCAGCTTTCAGTAGAAATGTTAACCTCGTCAGTCTAGCCTTTTTTAGCCGCTTTTTCAGCAGCGGCTTTTTTTTTGGACCCTGTTCCGCAGAGCTGAGCGATTTTTTGGTATGTTGCCCTTATGCGAATGTTGTATTTCTTTTTTTGGTGCTTGCCCCTTTTGACACCCCTTCCTCCGGTGATTCAGCATCGGGCGACATTTCTCGAACTATTCCTTTCTTTCCTCTTCTAGTCCAGATCTGCCACGTCCCAACCTGCCTCTTCCCATCCTTGCATTTCTTTAGCCGCGACCGAAAGACTGGATTAGCTTCACACCTCTTCTCGGCCTCCTGACGTACCTTGTGCTCTCCGGTTTTTTCAGCTTACCCCTTTCATGATTTTCAATACAAATCTGCATCGGCATATGGCAAGGGAGTCTCTCAGCTGCCCCCTTTCCAACGCCAGTGCTTCTGCCGGCGAGACGATATCGAACACGACTCACCACATCGCCTCGAGGGAAAGTTGAGAGGTTGCCCCGCGACACCATTCTTGAGTGGCTTAATTTTTATGGAAGCGAGACCGCGGTTTCCACCCCGTAACTCGGCTTCTTGCTTCTGGCCCGTTCGCTTCTCTTCACCGATACGTGCAGTACCCCGCGTCAGTCACGTTTATCTCTCTCTTCCTTTCCCTCTCCCTTGTTCTTTTAGTTTTCTATGCCCGTGACTCCGATTGGACCGTCGGGGTGCTGATTTGCCCGTGGGACCTCCTTCGCTCTCTGCTTCCTTCGAGCATTGCGCGATGATTGAAAGAACATACAATTCGGGACCTTTTGATATCTGTCGTTCCCCTGAAAGCTTTTTGAATGTTCGGTTCCCCCCACCCCCCCCCCCCCCCGCAGCTGGGCCCCGGCAGGGAGAGAGAAGGCCCCGCACGCCACAGCACGAAAGACGGCTCCCCCCCCCCCCCCGAAATGGAGTGATGAGG
>Ga0179593_1564092_pt1 | contig 40388 bp, 55 predicted proteins | sample CZODoug2_1_08_16_FD_185931 | JGI IMG/M metagenome (GOLD analysis project Ga0179593, IMG submission 185931) | Vadose zone soil fungal communities from Angelo Coast Range Reserve, California, USA - CZODoug2_1_08_16fungal (PacBio error correction) | ecosystem: Environmental > Terrestrial > Soil >... | reverse complement strand
TGTTTCCCCACGCAGAGTAGTAGAGGTGATGAAGCCCCTCTCTTCCCCTCCGGATCGACCACTTTTTTGAAGTCTTACTTCCCCAATCTTCCTACCTTGTCCGTCTTTTTGTAGTTTTTCCTCCAGCCCTTGGTTCGGATCTTAGACTTTTTTTTCCCCGTTCGTTTGTCCCCTTGAGGCCCCTTTATCGCGGAATCTTTCCATACTTGTCCACCTCTCCGTTGAATGATGTCCCCCCTTTGACGGATCCCTTCCCTGATTTCTTTGAGGTGTAATCCTTTTCCTTAGCTTTCTTTTAGTTTTTTTCCCAACACCCTTTTTTTTTGTTCTCCGTATTGCCCCTCTCTTTCTTAAGATGGTCGCCCTGAGTTGTTACATTTCCTCAATCCCTCTTCTAGAGGGGTTGCCAGAGAGTTTCCTCCCTTTCCTTTTACGGACTCCTCCTTTCTTTAGGTTCTCAAGAGATGTTCCCGGTGCTAACTTTAGGTGAGTTTCCTTAACGGTCCTTTTCTTGCCTTGCCTACTTTCTCGTTTCCGGGCATTCCTTTCCAGCAGGTTTTTCAGTATTCGCCATTCGATTTCCCCCTTTTTTTATGACGCAGAGGAGTTCTTATCGATGAAGACCGTAGAGCCGGCCCCCTTTCGTCTTTTTCTTTCCCCTCCTTTTTCTGCTGCCTCTTTTTTTTTGGTGACTCCTTTTTTTTCATCGCCTCTCTTTGGAGAGCGTCCTTTTTCTCGCTTGTGTGTGTTTAGCGGACGCCCCAAACCTGGTTCCACTCCCCCCCCCTCCCCCTTCCTTGTTATTCCCGCCGCCCCCCCCCCCCCCACTACAACTTCCCCTTTTTGGTGATTTCTTTTTCCCTCAGCACCGTCCCCCCCTCCCTTCTTTCTTCCAAGTGGTATTTTATTGATGGCTTACAGTGGGCGCTTTTCTCTTTCCTTCTTTCCGAGCGCTTTCCTGGGAAAACTTTTCTTGTTCCAAGTCCCTTCTCGCCGTGCTCCCTCCTTTGTTCTTCTAAATGCCTTTCCCTGCGTTTCGCGCCTTTTTTAACCCCGGCTGGTACAACCGAGCCTTTTTTCCCGTTCTGCAAGTTTCTTGTCGCGGTTTCTCTCTTTGACGACTATCTTCCCCTCCCCTCCTGCGGTCTCGCGGAAAACCTCGATGTCTTAATTCTGAGCCCCTTTCCTCACGGATTTTTTCCGCTTTTTTTTCAAGGCTGTTTCGACTGTCTCTTGACGCGGCTCTTCGACGGGATTTTCCCTTCCGAATTTCGGAGAGTATCCCTTTCGGAGCGTTACTCCCTGTACACGTCCTTCGCCGAGGCTTTCCTCCTTTTTCAGTTGAGTTCCTTCTTTCCTCGCAGAAAGAGAGCTTTTTTTTTTCCCATCCCCTCGTAGCGGCTTATGAAGTCCCACTCCCCCTTTCCTTCTGACGACTGCACCCGCAGACGTCCTTTTCTCTATATCTTTTTTTCGATTCTCTTTATTGAAATGATTCCCTCCTTTTTGAGAATCATCCCTTGGTGCGCTGAGTCTTCCTTCTTTTTTCTTTTGCTCGAGACCTCCCCCTCTTCCTTAATAGACGGTTCCCTTACCGCTTAAAATTTTTTCTGTTTTATGGAAGGTTTGATAGTTGTAGAACTTCCCGGTCCCACTTCAAGTTTTGGCGCCCCCAGGTTTGGCACCGGGTGTTTCAGCCGATTTTTTCCCGGTTTAGAACCCGCCTGGCAAAGAGGGGTTCAATGCTCCTCCCCCCCGATCGTTTCTCGATTGATGTGCATCCTTTCCCTTTCTTTTTCTTCGAAGCTAAAGAGTAGGGTTCCTTCTCTTCGGAGCCCCTCCGACGCTTCTACAAGCCCTTTTGCCCCCAAGACATTTTTTTTTTCCTCGGTCTTTTTTTTTTTTCCATGGAGCCCCCTCTCGATCCCTTTTCTCGCCAATATTCCGTCTAATCGCGATTCTGCTCTCCTTCCCTGAGAGGTTAACTGTCCCAATGTTCCCGTTTTCGTTTTCAGCGCCTCGCCTTTTTTCCCCCACCCCTTCCCCTCCCTTCGACCTTTTTTTTTTTTCAGTGGAAGTTCTCTTTTCTTTCTTCGTAAACACTACCCCGATCGTGTCCCCTGCCATTTCCCTCAGATCTTTTCCCTGGTGCTCGGACAACAAATTTCTGTGGTCGAGACTCTGAAGCTTCTTTTCCTGTTCGTAGCTATCAACACCCTCATCAAAGACTTCGAATTTCTTTTGCCATCGATTTTCGAAAGGTTTCCTTCATATCCCCCGAAAACTTTTAATCTTCTATAGAGAACCTTCCCCGGGGTTCCCCCTACAGTCTTGCTCTTTGAGGTCCTTTCCGTCAGAAGTAGGAAAGGTTTCTTCCCTAACAGGATGGCTCTTTTCGACGGATTTTTCCCACCGTTTTGGCTTCCCTCCGTTGTAATGAGTCTGTTCCAGTCCCAAGTCTCAACCACCCCCAGCGTCCCCCCTCTTTCCTCCTAGAAGTTTCTTTTTCCGAACCACCTCCCTCTTAAGCTCTTCTGAGAACACCCCCCTGGCGTGTTTTTCGGCGTCCCTAACCATCCTTTCATCCTTTACGGCGACTCCTCCCGCTTCTGTTTCTATTTGTTAAGAACTTTGGGGCCCACTTCCTTTTCCTGACGAGTAGAACGGGGTGTACTTTGGGCGCTTTTCTCAGCCTTTTTCCCGGCCCCTTCTCCCTTCAGGAGTTCCCCCCCGTTCGTATTGACCACTCCACGCGCCTATAAGGCCATTCCCACTTTTTTTTCTCCAGACGACTGGGCTTTCTTTTTGAGGTTCTCTGCCTTCAACTCCTATGATACTAAAAAATCCTCGGTTACCGCCCCTTTTTCGTTCCCGGGACCGTCCCTCTCTTTTGGTCTCCCGGTTTCTATTGGTACCCCTCCCGCCTTTTCCCCTTTTCTTTTTGATAAGTTTAATCGAAGGCCCCCCAATGCTTCCGACCTTTGTGCAAGTCCCCTGCCACCTTTTACGGCAGGCCTTAGAAATTCCCCTTCGACGTTTCTTCCAGTCCTGCGGTGAAACGAGGGACTTTGACATTTCTTCCCTTCGATGGAGTCTCTTCGATGAGAGGTGATCTTAGCACTCAAATAAGTTTTTGGCTTCTCGACAGGCCTTGCAAATGGAACCTCAGAGTGATCTCCCCCCCAGGCGTGGCACTCCTTTCCTTCTGATAGTCCCTAGGGACTTTCTAATCCGCACATCCCTTTTTCCCATCTACGTTTTTTTTTCTTCATTGTCCCGAGATGATTTTTTTTTTTCTACTGGGCTCCGAGCTCTTTCCCCGCCAGCTTTTTCTTTTCTATTGATGCGCGCTCCTCAGCGACATTGCCCCACCGTTTTTCCCGGGCTTCCTTTTCCTCTGTCTTCACAGAAAGGCTCTTCAGCGGCCTTTTTTTTTCCCCCCCATTCCAGCTTTCCGAGTGTGAACTTTTTTTGACCACTTTTACGCGAGTTTTCCCTCAGATTTTAGCGTCTTAGGTTTTCCTCTTCCCGAACTAAAATATTGCCCACGAGGTTTTTTTTTCCCACCTTGATCTCCTTTTCCCGTTGTTCCTCCCCTTACCTCATTCTTTTTTCGTCGGTTTTTTCTCCACAGTGGTTCTGTTTCTGTCGGAGTGGCTCTCTTTTGAGGTAGGCGAGGTGAAGTTTCCCCTGGTTCCCTCCCTTTCTTTTATTTTCCACTACTTTCCCTTCTTTTCCGTACCCAGAGCCCTTTTTCGGAATTTTTTTTGCATTTTCTGAGAATCTCGTTATGATTCTTTCTTTTTTTCCCTCCCTCGGCATGGAATTGAGTAGACCCCTCTAGTTCGTTCCCGGAAGTGTCTTTATCCTTCCGATGATGTTTTCACCTGGTTTTTTTTCTGGAGAGTGTTTTGATGGCCGGCCCTCTCCCGAAGACAAGGACATTTGTTTGCCTTTTTTCCTGAAAAGTTCTTTCAAAGTTGTTTTCTGCCTGCGGTCTTGAAGAATTCCTTTCCTGAATGGCCTTGTCGGTATGTCTTGGTCGAAGTGACCACGTTTCCCTTCATACCTTTCGGTCTTTTTTCCTGTCACGCCCTCTCTTTTTCGGTGACACTTGGCTGCGAATTTCCTTTCTGCTCGTCTTTTTTCTTTCGAAGTGCCGTCTAGATGACGACTTTCGCGCGTGTCTTCCCTTCTGATTTTTTTGATTTTTCACGCTTTTTTCGCTTTTTCAGCGTCTTTTTCCTTCTTCCGATTTTTTGGAAGGCACATTGAAGAACACCGGTCCCCCTCCTCCTTAGTGGTGATCTCTTTTCCATCCCCCTCTCAGTTCTTTTCCGTCCTGCCCTTTCCATACAATTCTTTCCTATTGATTTCTTTTTTTCTCTTACAGGAGTCCCGTAAACGATACGCATGTTGAACCTCGATTCAGGCAGCTTTTTGTTGGAGCTTCTTTTCCTAAAGGAATCTTTCGTTCTCCCACAGGCGTTTCTGTGCGGGGACTTTCCCCCATGCGTACCTTCCCGAGGATAGGGCTCTGATGACTCCTTTCTTTCAGTATAGATATTCCCCCTTGCTTAGCATGTTTTTCTCCTTCATATTTTTCTTTTATTAATCATGGGCTGTCAGTTCCTTTCTTGCGGGAAGACTTGATCTCTTCCGAACCTTATGACGTAAGATCCCCTCTCTTGAGTGTCTTTTTTAATCGCCTTGTCTCTCGCAAGCGAGAGGCGTGGGGTCGATCTTAACCTAGTCCTTCTTAAGTTGAGATTCCCCATCTGGTTTTTTTTTTCCCACACGTATATTTGATGATTGGTCGGCCTTCGTGTGGATGTTGTTTTTCCATCCCCTTTCCTCCAGATGTTCTCTTTTTTTGAGGCATCGTCTTCTTTTTTTTGAAAGATCGTGCTCGGATGAGCGGCTTTTCGAAACCGTGCGGTCTGGAATTCTCCCTATTCCCTTGACAGATTAGATCTTGCACGTATTCTTTTTTAGACGCGTTTTTTTCGTCCGGATCCCCAAAGTCTCCTTCGTCTGCTCGAATAATGCAGCTAGTAGTACCTTTTCGCGCCTCCGGATTTTTCCTTTTGACATCCTTTAGTTTTCGATTTCGACCGTGGTACGCACTTTCCCCCCGCCCGCCCACGGTTTGTACCCCTTCGGGTTGCGACCTTTGTCGCAATGGTCCCTTTTTCGTCTTCACTCTTTCTTGCCTTGTCATTGCCGTTTGCTTGCGGTTCAACATTCTCGCGCCACGAGAATGCTCCTCCCGGCTATCCCTCCCCGAAGAGACCATCCAGTGGACGTGTAGTCACTTCAGGCTGCAGAATTTTTTTTCCGGTTTTCCTTGCTTTCCTGACACAATAGTCCGTTGTGTGTTCCTTCCTCCATTTAAGGCGGCTCCCCGTCATTCCCTTTTCCCAACGCTCCTTAAGCACCTTCGCGATTACACCGGGTTTCTTCTCTCTCAAATCGAAGGGCGGCCAGGCACTCGACTTCGTCAACCAGGCTTTCCCCTTTTCATTGAATTTCTTTCTATGAAAGCTTTTTAGTTTTTTTTTTTTCTCCCCTCCATTTCGCCCTTTCTCCCCGACAGCTGAGGTCTGTTCCCGGAACCCTTTTTTTCCTTCTTTCCCAACTTTTTCCCGAGGAAGTTTTTGCGAACGTACGTTCGCTTCTGGTCCCTTTCACCCCATCCAGGGCGTTTGCATTTTCCCCACCCCCTCTTTTACGCGCTTCTCCCCTCAACTTTTCTTCCAGGATTCCGAACATTGACTTTTGGGCAACGGTGATCTTTTTCTGACGAGGGCGAACTGTTTGTGTGAGGCTTTTTTTACCTCCCCTTCCTCCTCCTGATCGGACCTTCTTTCCTTCTCGGCCCCTCCGCTGGTATGCTCCCCCCCTTCACCCGAGATCTTAACGGAACCCGTAGTTTTCCTCTTCTTTCTGGTGAGTCCCCTCCCCGAAATTTTTCCAGCGCCGGGGCGTCGGCCGATGATCCTCACTCCATCCGCTTCATACGGTTCTTGGCGGGCTTTCCCTCCCCGAGGTCAATTTTCGTGGCTTTTTTCCCAATTTTCGTTTCTATGATCAGTGCTTTTACCATGCCTTAGAAAGTTGTTTTATTTTCTTCCTTGACCGAAGGCCCTTTATCTTTTTACCCAGGCCTTTCCCGCCCCCTCTTCCCATGCTATATTGGTGGTGAATTTTTCCTTCTTGAAAGATGGAGGCGATTGATTTTTTTCTAAGTTTCCCGATCTCGTCGTTGGTCGCTTCTCCTTTTGCAATTGTTCAGAGAAGGCCCCATTCCACTTCCAAGATCCTCATGATAGACGATCCTGACGCCGACCCCCGAGCAGGTGCTCTTCCTTCAGAGCAGGTTTCCCCTCTCAAAACATCCACATAAGTGGTGTTTGATCAGGTTGTAGCCGCTAGAATTCTTTTTCCTTTCGCGCAAATGATAGGTTGGTTCAGCCTTTTTTCTGTTTCGGAGGACTCCCCCCCGCCTTTTCTTTCCCTCTCCTGGCGTTCCCCTTCTTTTTGAGGACCTCTACGAGATTAGTTCCTTTTTTCAGGAGTCTTTACCCATCGACGAATAGTTCAAGATGCACTCGTCCCTTCCCTCTTTATACATGTTTTTTTTCTTTTTAGAAGATTCCCCTTGGGTCCGATTGCGGGCTTGCTGTGACTTTTAAATCTTTCTTTTGCTCTCGATGACACTTGATCAGAGTCCCTTGCGGGTCCTCCCCTTCCGCCCATAACCTCACTTCCTCTCCGGTCCCGTAGGTCTCTTTTTCCCTTTTTTTTCTTTAGGCTTTTTTCAGAAGCTTCTTTGACCGGCGCCCCCCTCCCCCCCGAGTTATTAGCCCTTTCCCCCTCCTCTCCTAAGTCCCCCCGCAATACTTTAAGTTCCCTAGAGCGTCTTTGAACACGTTTTCTCCTATGCTTGCTCTACTTCGGATTTTTTGTCCCGAAAGAAGCACTGCTCCAGCGCATTTTTCCCTTTGTCTGACAGTTCTCTCTCCCCCCCTTTAATTTTTTTTTTTCTGGAGCGGATTTACAGTTTTCGCCCTTGTTGTAGGTCGTGGCCGTTGGTGCTTCGTTGCATGGAATAGGTCGCAGCGTTTTCATCCCATCGTTTTTCTAGTTTCTCTTTCTTTTCTTTTTCGAGTTGTCCCCACTTTTGTCCCCTGACCCTTCCGTGGCCGCCCTTGCGTCGCAATTTCTTACGCTTCCCCTACACCTTTTTACACCGTCCCATTTCCCTGCATTAGTTCTTGCGCCCTGAGTCGGTGAAGAGTCTCGAGCCGTTCCTCGTCTCACCTCCCCCTTCTCCCCTTCCTGCGTTTTTCGCATGTTCTTTTTGGGTCGTTTTCGCGTTGGTGACGCCCTCCCCTTCCTTCCTCCTCATGTACAGCGTCAACTCCCCAGCGGCCCTTTCTTCTCCCTAGGACGCAACCCTCCCTGGCTTTTTTCGTGACAACTTTCCTTGCTGCAATCCCCTACGTTTTGGTCTCATTCTTTTTTCTTTTTTCAGCCTGTAGATGCTAAGGCCTTTTGTTCCGGCATGTTGACCATCTTTCCTTATCACTTTTTTTTTTTTCTCTACAGACTTTCCCATTTCGAGCTCCATGGCACCGGCGGGTACTTTGACGGTGATAAAAGGCTTACGCGCGTTTTCCCCCCTTGCGATATTCTACTATCAGGAGGAACATTATTTTTTCGCTAGTCCTTTTTTCCAGGCTATATCTTTTCTCAATTTCAACATGGTCTCAAGACTGGGCCCCCGTTCGCGCGGGCTGTCTTGCTACCTGGCCGCTTTTCCCCCCCCCACTTTGGTCTCGTCTGCTAAACTAGCGACGGTACTCTAGTTTTTTCCCGACAGGAGTCTTTCGGATTTGGAGAGCACCGCTTGTAGATGACCAACTAGTTCTTCACGGATACCAAGATTGCGCCGTCCGTGACCCTCCTTTGTTGTTTTCACTTTTCTGCTTTTCCGTGCCTTTGCGCATGACGGACTTTTCTCAGAAAGATCGTGACCCCCGACTTCTTTTGCTTTGCGCGGCCCTCAGTAGATTGCTCTCGGCTTACGCTTTGTAGCCCCTTCCCTGAGGACCTTTAGTACTTCCGGTAGATTAGTCAGGTCGTAGCACACGTTTTTTCGTCGGCTTTCCCCCGAAAATTTTTCTAGGTCTTCCTTTTGCTCGCCTCGATTATTCTTTTGTCCGAGCGCATCCTGGACAGACTAGTCTCTTCTTCCTTTTAGGATATTTGAAGATCTTTACCGGGTACGTGGCCCCCGCATGGTGGGTTGATTTTGTCAGTCTTGCCTATGCTCGGTTCTGGAGACGACACTTTTCCTCAGCCTCTTCCTCTGAGGACTTTTCTTCCATTCCATCGGAGTCTTCTTCAATCGTTTTTCTTTTTGCGCCGTGTTTTTGCCACCAGTCCCTTGTAGATCAGGAAAGGTAGAATGTCTATCAGGGATTTTTCCCTTGATGCTGCCCCATAAGACTTCTAGCCAAAGGTTTTTCGTTTTCTGCTTCCCTCCTTCCGGGTTTTCCTTCAATTGTCCGAGGCCTTTGCGAGGCCGTCCCTGCACGTCCCCGCTTTTCTCCGGCGCCTCCCCCCTGTTGACGGCCTTCGCTTTTCTAGACGCTCCCCCCTTTTCCAGGCAACGATTACGACATTCTTCTTTTTCGGCCCTTGTACCTTCCGGCACTTTCTTTGGTTTCTGACTTGCGTCCCTAGTCTAGCTCTGACCCTTACCCTGCGTTTTTCTTTTACCTCGATTCTTAGGCACCAAGAGTTTCGTGAAAGGACTTTGGTTGCGAATTCCCCCCCCCTTCAGCAAGATTTTCTCCGATCCATCCAGGTTTTTTTCGAACTTCCCCCCGGGCCGTCTGCCCTGACTTTTCCCTAAGCTAACGCTCTTGAAGGTACTTCTTTTGTAGCATTTTTCCTCCTTGAAATTTTTTCCCCTTCTTCGAGGCGACCTTTCTTCCCCTCTCATCAAGGGACCTTGAACCGTTCTTTCCCTTCCGGCCACCAATTGATTGAGGGTTTCTTTGTCCCTGGCTATTCACGTCCTCCCTTTTCTCTTTTTTGCAGTTTCCCAATTAGGGTGTCCCTTTTGGTCGCATCTCTGCTCTAATAGGTGATTTCCAATTCTCCTTCCGTGCTCACACGACTTACGACCTTTTAGTTTTTCTCCTGTCATCCGTTGTCTTCGCTTACAAATTTATTGTCGACGATGATTTTTTTTCGAAACCCCCTGAATTCGCTTGGGATTTTTCTTTTTTTCCAGCAACGGGCTTTAAGAATCGTTTTTTTCTTTCTTAATCTCCGACCTTTATATCTTTTTTTTCAGACTTGCCAGGCGGGCTTAGTTCCCCACCGTGACCCTCTTCCCTTTCCCTTTATATAGCGGTCGAGAAACTTTTTCTCGCCGAGCTAAGGCTGGCAGAACTCCTGGCAGACCTCCCCAGATCTTCCCCTCCGCATCGTTTTTTTTTATCTAGTCACTCCCAATCCTCCTTTTTTTCATCAGGTTTAGATCTTTTCTTTCTCCCCTGTCTCGCAGAGCTTAGGAGAGGCGCGTCCCTGCAGGTGATTTTTTTCGGTCTCGTCCCTCTCCTTTTTTACATTGTCCTACAAGACTGGTTTTTTTTTCCGAGACCCTAGTCGTCTGCCGTCGCAGCCCTTTTTTTTTCCCCCTCCTGCAGCATAGTTCAGCTCGTCAGCGGCCTTTAGATAACTTCTTTTGTCTTCTCCTTTAAGAGCGAGGCGTTCGTGTGGGCCGTGGTCCCTTAAGAAAATTCTCATGTTGTGCCGGATCTTCACTTGATCCTTTCGACTTTGATTTCCCCATTCACCCCTTTCAAGTCGACTCTCGACCCGAATTTTTTGATTGGCTCTTTTTCATCCGCGTCGAGGTTGCCCTCTCACAGCTGTTTCCGCTTGACACTCCTTCTTCTTTCCTTTTCCTCTTCAGGCCCACTTTTCTATTGTAGTTTTTTACGACCGGCAGTTCTTTTCCGGTGCATTGCCTCGGCCGGGTCCCGTGAGGAGCGTCCCCGCTTCAGCATTTCACGTACTTTAAGCCTGAGCACCCCCCCACCCAAACCCCACCCCCCCCCCCCCCCCCCCCCATTCCTTCCTTTTTGGACCTTTTTGGGCGGATCGGAGCTGAGTGTTTGCTGTACTCCCTGGATGTCCCTCATCTTGCTTTGTTTTTTTTTGTCGAAATTTCCGCTGCTGGCCTTTAGAGAGGTTTTCTGTTTGCCGGATGGAACAACAGACTTTTTTTTTGCCCTTTTTTTCCTTTGCCGCTTTTCTGTGAATTTTCGTGGACGTTTCCTTGCCGAGTTTGTAGGTTCAAGTACTGTCCATGGCGGTTAATCGATGCTGCTCCCTATATTCTCGCTCTCCGGTTTATTTTTCTTCTTTACGACTTTTGACTTGAGGTTTCGATTGAGTTTTTTTCGTGTTTTTTCCGATCAGGTCCTAGCAATGATTCTTGCGTCCCCCTTCCGGACTCTTCTTTTCGCAGGACGCACTCGCTCCCGCCGTGGGCCTCCTCTGACGTTTTCTCCTTTTTTCCCGTCAGCCAGCCACGTCTGTCCGAAATTTTCTTTTCTTGGGTCTTTTCGATGACTCTTTTTCGCGACGCTCCCTCCTTGCTTTGCTTCAGGTTTTTTCAGTAGATAGCGTTACTTCCTTCCCGTGGACGTTGTTTCTCTGGCTCGCCCCTTTTGTAGGTGCGGGTTCGCAAAGGCTTTCACCGGGTTCGATACCTCTTTCCTAGTTCCTCTTCGTCTGAGGCGCTCCCTTTCTCTACTTTCCTTGCCCTGCATTTAGGAACCCTTCTGCTTCACGACGTCCCCCCCCTCTTGAAGATTCTCATCGACTACATTCCGTTGGATCCTTAATTTTTTTCTGCGTGAATGTATATACCCTTTTTTTTTTTTTTTTTTTTTTCCCGGGGTTTCTAATCCGCCTTCTCGAGCACCTTTCCCTTTTTCCCCTCATGTTCGCTTCACGTGCACGCAGGGTTTTTCCTTTCCCGCGTTGTTTGTGGAGAAGATACTTATTTTTTTTTCCAGCGTTTTTTTTTTTTTGATCTTCACGGCTCGGGCTCGAGCCTTCCGCCAGTTGTTCGCATCCCTTTTCTTTACCCCGCTTACCAGACTCGGCGTACTCCCGGTTGCTTTCTCCCCCTCTTCTTCTTTGGGCGGCCGCGTTCCTTTCAGAAGTAAAGCGCCTCGGTTTTTCCCCCCGCCCCCTCCTTACGATGCCCTTCCGCCTCCCGTGTTGGCCTCTTCTCGCCTCTTCCCTCATGCGGAAATGAAATCGTTCGTGATCAGTATTGCACCGCTCCCTTGGGCCCCGACAGCCCCCGCGAGGTTTTTTTGCGCCCCGTAGGATCTTCCTCGACACCCCGTATGTAGCTTCCACCCAGTCGAATTTTTACCTTTTTCCCGCGAGAGCCCACAAAGGCCTCCTTTGCTTTTTTCCCTGTTTCGGTCACAACCCCCCATTACTAAGGCTAACAAGGCCCCACGTATTCCTTGTTTTTTTTTTTCGTTGACAGGAGTTTCCCCCCCCCCTCAGATTTAATTTTCTCACATTTTTAGATTTGTGAACACTCGTTAGTAACTGTGCGTTTAACGCTCTCCTCCCGGAGGCATTTCCCCCTGCGATTTTCAAAAGAGCTTCCCTAGAATTTTCCTCCGGCGCCCGGAGTATTTTTTTCCAACCGGTTCTCCTCGAGTCCTCTAAGCGGACTTTTTTCCTCGATTACTCCCCTGAGGGAGTTTTGTCTTTGTCTTCCTGAGTTTTGCCCAGTCCTTTGAAGGTTTCCCAAGGTCCTCTTCATTGAGTTCCTTTTAGTATGGTCCCCGCCGTCATTAAAAACGATTCGCAAACCCACCCTCCGCAGCTTTTCGGAAAACCCCCCTATCTTCACATCAGGGTTGGCACACAGACTTTCGTTCATAGAATTTTTTATGAACCTTAGCCCTTTCCTCACCATATTTCCCCTTTCCCCAGGTTTTTTCCCAGACCGGCTGGCAGACAGTAAGTATTTTTCCGATTCTCTGCTGACGTTAGAGCCCAATGGAAGACCTACCTCCCCCTTTTCACCCGGCTATACCCCCGGACTTTTTTTCATCCCCGCACAAACTCCCGTTACAATTTTTTGATGTGTGCGGATGTAGGACAAGCATTTGGGCCCTTCGCGATCCTTTTCTCCCTTGCAGCTCCCCCCCTACTCGTTTCCACTCCTCCCCTTTGACCTGACGTTTCGACTTAGACTCCTTCTCTTTTATTGATGAGCTTTTTGCCCAAACTCCCCCTCCCCGATGATACCTTTTACAGTGGGTTGGTCAAATCCACTTTCCCGCCTAGGCTACCATGGACTTTCCCTCCTTGGTCCAGAACATGTATCGGCGCGATTTTTGAACGATACTCTTCTTTTCCCTTTGTACTTTGCTACATATTTTTTTTTTCTGTCGCCTCCTTATTGTGCAATGGCAATAAAGATTAATCTAGACGCAGTTCTGCACCTTCCCTCCCCTCTTGGTTCCTTTCCCTTCGTTGTGACCCTCCTTCCCCTGTGTTTCTTTGTGAGATTTCTAGTTCGCACTGCTCTTTTAGGAGGGCGGTGCCTCTCTTCTGTTTTTGTTTTTTCTTCTGACGCTTCGCCTTCGATTTCCACCGGAAGAGCCGGATTTCTTTTTCTTTCCCGCAAGGATATTCATGACAGTGGTGGTCACCTTGGTTTTTCCTTTTCACCCCCCCCCTGTTCCTTTTTCTTTTTTGATTTCTTTCTTTAGAACGGCGGCGGGAAGAGTCATTTCTTTCTTCCCTACAGAAATCTGCCCTTCTTCGGACGATTTCCTTCCGGCTTTTTTTCACACCTCCCCGTTTTCAGTCGGTAACTCCGGAGGTATTTTTTCCCTTTTTCTGTTGGTGAGTGGATTTTAGATAATAGCCGAGCCGTCCGTTGTTTCTTTTTCTCAACAGCTTCCCCCCATATCCTTCCCCCTCAGAACACCCTTTACGTTCCGTGAAGAGTTTCTGCCGAACTTTTTTTCTTGGTCGTTTTCTTTTGTCGGCTTTTTCGCTTACCGGTTCTTTTCGCGACCTCTGAAGCACTTTCCTGCCGCTTTCTCCCCTTTTTTCACCACATTTTGGCCTGATCCCTTATGAGGTGTTCTACTCCTTTTATTCTGAGATGTTTTCCCCTCCCCAACTTTTTTTGAACCAGCCCCGCTTCGTTGTTCGCCTGCTTGCGGGCTTACCTTTTTTTGAAGACTTCGGAGGTGGCGCCCTTAACGATCCCCCAGAGCTGGTCCTCCGCCCCCCCCTTAGTGACCCTGGGACTTGACGGCCTTGTTCCCCACAAGACGCTTTTTGTCCTGTAGTCCCCGTTCGAGGTGAATGCTTACGATATCCTTCCGTGATTTTTTTCCTATGACGCTCCCCTTTTGGGCTCTTTTTTCCTTATGATTTCCGCGTTGTTTCGCGGCTCCTTCTGTGAGGTCCCCCACCGTAGGGAAGATTGGGTGTCACTTGCAGAAGCCTCCTTTTCTTGGTGTCCCCCTTTTTTTCCTTTCCAACCCGATCGTCTTTTCCTTGCACCCCCGTCAATTCCCCTCAGGTTTCCTACTTTAGGGGGGTTCCAGCAGGGTAGTCTACAGTCCCTTCCCCCTTAAACGATTCTCCTTCTTAGGAGCGTTTTCGCGATTCTTTTTTTTTTTTTAGGACAGTCCGTTCCCCCGCATCTTTCTCTGGCGACCGTTTCAAAGTTTTCCCAAACTTTCATTTCGGGGTCCGTGTTCCTTTTTTAGGGTCTCATCTTCCCCCTCTTCCGCCGGATATCGAGCTATGCACAAGATTTTCTTGTTCTACTCCTGCCTTTTCATAGCGATCCCCCCTCTCTTTGCCGACGACCCGGCGGATGCTTTCCCGAACTTTTCTCTTCTTGCGACAATTCCCCTGTACCTCTTTCCTTCACCGCCCCTAGTTTTTTTTCAGTCCCCGGCTTCTTGTCGCAGCTCGTGTGGTCCCTCTTCTAGCGAAAAGACCTCCGAGACCTCTTTGCTTATGACCAACACAGGGGGCTTTTTCATCCTCTTTTTTTGTATAGAGAGACCTTTTTCTAAAGAGTGACGTTTTTTCTCATGGATTTTCCGGTTGTGATCGAGAACCCCAATCTCTTGATTTAGAGGATTTTTTCCCTTTTTTTATTGCGAAGCATCGTCTCGGTCTTTTTTTTTTGTAGCTCGATGTTTTTCGTTTTCGGACTGTAGATGCCCTCCCTTCTTTTCTCTTCCTTTTGGGTCTCTCAGAACCCTCCCTGGTTAAGTTTATGCCCTCTCTTTTGCCCGTAGAGCTTCCTCGGGAGTTTTTTGCGCTCCCCTGAGTCTTCTTATTCGATTCCCTTTTCTCACCTTCCCCCCCGTTTTGGTTTTTTCAGACTTCCGTTTTACCTTTGTGTTCCCCTTTTTTCCTGGCCGACAGTCGGCTTTCCTTTCCTAACGTCCTTTGTCGAATTTGACGCGACTTCTTTGTTGCAACTTTCCTTTTTTTCCGTCGCCTGAAAAGACCTTAGATTTTTCCCCCCGCCTCTGACTATTAGTTCTTGATTGACTGGTATCATCTATCAGTTTTTTCACAGGCCTGCCACGCCCCCTCCTTGCGGGCGAGTGTTTCCTGAACACCCGATCTGGGTTTACAGTTTCAATGAAAGGTCCGTAAGGCCTTTTGAGTCCCCTTCCCACGAAACGTAAAGCAGCGGACATGCCTTTCCTTTCCGCCTTTCCCTCGACACCTTCCCGCTCTTTCTTTCTCTTCATTTTCAGGCCCCCTTCCAGGTTTCTAGCTGTTTTCCCCTTCTTCCACTGGCGTCCTTCTTTAAGGCCCCTGCGGCTGCACCAGATTTTTTCCACGACCTCATGCTTTTGTTTTTTCCAACCCTCTCCCCGCTTCCCCGATCACTCTCTCGTGCTGAACAACGTTTTCTCAGCAGATCGTCCAACAAAAGCCCTGGAGTGTTGGTGAGACCTTTTCTTTTCCTACCTCCCCCCCTAAAGCCTGCTTCCTTTTCCGTCCAGTTTTTCATTCTTCCCCCTTTGTAACACTTTTCGATTCGACTTTTTGCTGCGGTCCTTATAAAGGGGCTTCCGTTCCTTCCTTTCACAGTTCCCAGCATCTTTTTCTTACCGGTCGTTCCCCAACTACACTTCATTAAAGGACCAAGTCAGAGTTTTGTGTTCACTTCCCAAACCTTGTTGTGCGGTTTTTTTTGGAGCCCTCTGGCTATTTCCCCTCTCCACATCAGAGGCCATTCCTTGCCGGCCTTTTTTCCCTCAGGTTCCTTTGATTTTTCTGGAGCCCCGGAGCCGGAAAGTCCTTCATCTCCGTCTTTCCCCCATGCTGTCTTGTGGGAAGATTTTCTGAGGGCATTCCCCCCCTTCTTCCCCCTTCATTCTCTTTTTTTCTCTTACCAGTTCCCGCGACAAACCTCGATTTTTCCCTGTTTTTTGAAAAAAACCTACCTTCGTCTTGGGTTCACCCGACATTCTTTAATTTAAGATCCCCTCCTTTGGTCACGGTCTCCTTTTCCCAATGGAAAATCCTCTTACAGAGACTCCACTTTCGTGGCCCCCCTCTTGGTGCTAGCGCTTTCCTTCTAGGCTTTTCCTCTCCGTTTTCATCTTGTTTTGTTGTTTTCCTAGATGACCCTTTTTCTCTCCGAGGACGCTAAGAAGCTCTTTGATGCTTTTTTTCGAGCGGCCTCGTTGACCCTCCCCCCCTCTCGTTTCTTTGGCGGTCGTGTGACGGATCTCACTTCTCTTCATGTAGAAGAGGGTTTCAAGATTTTCCTTTTGACGATTTTCTTGACCATCCCTTTTTTTTTTTTAATGAGGGCGAGACTAGATCCAGTGCCCTGGGATTTTTCCTCGAAGAACCTATGCCACCGAAGTTCATTCCGCTCCTGTGCGTTGTCCTCTCCTCACCTCCCCCCCGATTTCTGCCCGAAAGACTTCCTCGTTGGAGGTATCGCCCGAGTAGTAGAGGTGACTTTTGCCAGGAGCCAAGGTCTTCTTTAATGTTGCGTTTTCTCCCCAACATAGTTCCCCGTGTTGAAGAGGTTTTTGGTGATAAACCCTGAAAGCTCTTTTTTCCTGCTTGCGTTCGGAAGGGTTTCTACTTCGTTTTTCCTTGCGCGACCGCATTCTGAATAGTTCCTTCCCCCTTTGCGATGATGTCGACGAATAATTTGCTTTTGGAGCGGCTTGATTTTTCGTCGATGACGGAGCATTTTTTGTCGTTTTTCCCCCCCGCCCTTTTTTTCTACTTTTTTCGCGCGTTTACTGCTGACGGGCGCTTGGGGGCGCCTTTCGAGGTCTTTCCGGTTCGGTCTCACCCCTTTGGCTTCTTGAAGTTCGCCGATGGACGTTTTTTTGTTTTTGCAGACAGGTCACCCTGCCGGTGATTTTTTTCCCCTCGATGGCCCTGGAAGAAATTCGCTTGTTAATGAAGTTTTTTTTCGTGGTCGTTTTTCCCGTCGACTTTTCTTCCTGCGCTTTTGGTCGTTGAGTGATTTACAGGATTCCTCCGACCTTCTATCCAACTGTACCCAAAAAGGGCTTTTGAACTTTAGGCAGAAGGTTTCCTTGAAGCCTCCTTCTCCCGGGACATTTTTTTTGTTTGAGTTGGAGTGGGTTGTTTTTGGTTTTTTTCTCCTGTTTTTTTTTTTTGTGGGCCTCTTTTTTTTTCGTTTTTGATGCAGGGTTTTTGTGAGTTTGTTGTTTTAGGTGGCGGTTTTTTTTTTTTTTGGTTGGGCTTTTTTTTTGGGGGGGTTTCTTTCTTTTTTCTCTTTTGGTGTTTGGGGTTTTGTTTTTTTTTTCGGTTGGTTTTTTTTTTGCGAAGGTGGAGGTTCTTGGTTGTTTTGGCCGGTTTGTGCGCGGTTCTTTTTCTTTTTTTTTTTTTGGTTGTTGGGGTTTTTTTTCTGTTTTGTCGTTTGGTTTTTCCGGTTTGTTGAGTTTTTTGGGTTTTAGTGGTTTTCTTCTCTTTGTGTTGAGGCAGGTTGGGTTTGTTTTTTTTTGGTGGGGCGTGTTTGTTTTTGTTGAGGTTTTTGTTTTTTTTTTTTTTTTTTTTGTTTTGGGTAGAGTTGTGTGGGTTTTTTTTTTTTTTTTTTTGTTTCTTGTTTTTCGTGTTGGGTGGGGTTTTTAAGGGGGTTTTTTTTGTGTTTTTTTTTTTTTTTTTTGCAGTGAGGGAAGTTTGGAGGTTCAAGTTGTGGGGTTTTTCCTTTCCCCCTAGGCAGCCCTACTTTCTGCACTTTTATGCTTTGACCTTTCATACAGGCGTTTTCAAACGGACCTCGATGAAGTTCAGAGCGTCCTTCATCGATCCCTCCTTAGTCTTTCTCCTAGGCTTTTCAGAAATGGTTTTTCCTTTTTCGCCCTGTCTCAAAGTGGTTCTCTGGTAGGCGATCTTCTGCGAGCTTCTTGATGGCTTCTCCTCTAACTCTTTCTCGCTCTACTGTGCGGAGCGTTGACACCCTCGTCCGGACCGAAGGGATGCAAGTATTTTTCTTTTTTACGCCGGTCCCAGAGCTCCATCATCTGTCAACCTTCGACGACTCCTCGGCGTCGGCCTTTTTTCCTTTCGTGGGGTTTCCCCGATCTTTCTGATAACCAATAACTTTTTTAGGCGATTTTCTTGGATCACCCTTGATCCATTTTTTCTTATAATCTCCCCGTTGTTGTTTCCTGTAGCAGCCTCCTTTCACGTTCAATCTGGAATACAGTGGTCCCCTTTTTCTTAGTTCTTTCCCTCTGACCAGTCCGTGTTTGTGACGACCCTCTCCACGAATTTTAAGGTCAGGGTTAGTTTTCTCAATAGAGCCTGGCGAGATTTTCTCCCCGTCGGATCCCTTTCGTTCCCAAGCGTTTAGTCGGTATTTCTTCACAAGATTCCCCCTCTTTTACGAGCGACGGAACTCTATCTCCCCCCATTCTCCCTCTGCCTCCCTCGCCCTTTCCTCTCTCCTCCTTCTATACAACCCTCTCTCGCCCTACCTCCCAACCCCCTCCCCACGCCCCCCCTATCTCCCTGCCCGTCGAGAGCCTATTGTTACGCCTAGCGAGCCTCCCCGTTTTCTCGCGCTTTGATCACCTTTTTCCCGCTCGGTTGTAAAAGACCGGGGACCGGGTCGCTTCCTTCGTATTCATGCCTCTGCCGCTCGTATTTTTCGCCTTCATTTCACGGCACTTTGCTCGGAAACGCGTTCGGTAGCATCGGAGACCCTTTTTTTTTTTTTTTTTTGAGCCCGAATCTGGTGTTCTTTCAGCCTCGTTGTCATTTTTTTCCACCAATTTCTGGAGAGTTTTTCCCCCGTTGCTGCTACACCCTTGTGGGTACTCTCCGACCTTCCCTCTTTTTCGGCTTTCCACCCCCCTGAACGCTTTTCTCTGCATTCTCGCGGCTCCCGGATCATCCGCCTTTTCAAGGCTCCTTTCCTCCAAGGCCTACGAAGCCGAGCGTTTCCTTCCGAAGGTTTCCCATGCAAAGGTCCGGTGCAGTTAGAACGGAATAAAGGGTCCCTTTTTTGGGCGGCCTTTCCTATTGTCCCTTTCCGTAGAAAAACCCCCTTCGGGGCCAGGAGTGACAGACTGGGCGCTGCAAACTTCTTTATTGGGCCCTCCAGGGCCTCCAACGGTTCGCCTTTTTTGGCCCCGACCCCTCTTCTCAGGCCATTTTTTGTTAAGAACCTCATCTTTTTTGTCCTCTTCTGCGATTTTTCTGCAGGGACAGATTCCCCAGGCTTTTACGACCCCTCTTCTTGTCATAACCAGCACAACCAGAGCTCTTTTCCCTTTTCTGGGTGCTTTTTCCCCTTTTTAGTATCTTTTTAGGGAGCCTCTCTCTACGTTCTCCAATTTCCCGTACTTTTTTCACCGAAGTAGACTTCTCGTTTTTTTGGTGACCTCTTTTTTCCAAACGGCTTGGCCCTGTCGACGCTTCTTGTAAACCTTTTTGTGCATTTTTTAGGTCCTCCCCTCCAAGGCTAGGAAAGCCTTTCGTGATTTGGTATATCGCCTCTTCGTGGTCCCCTTACATGTATCTCTACCCGCTGGCTTGGCTGAGTAACTTTCAGTCTTGAGTGACTACATCCTTTTTTCGACCCTCCCCCCCCCCCCCCCCGCGAGTCTGAAAGGCGGTGAACTCCCGTCAGATCTTTTGCCCAACCCCCCCTCGCAGGTGATCGCTCCGTCCGTCACTTAGCTTTTTTTTCTTCATATCGCCTTCCTTTTCCTCTCCTTTTCATGTGTCTTTCCTGCCCCTTCTCTAGAGACTGCATCCTAGTTTTCCGCCGATTATGAAGAGCTGGGGTCCATTTAAAGCTTTCTTCCAGACCCCTGCGCTTTTTTTTTGAGCGTTCGACGAGATCTTTTTTCTTCCTTTGGTGAACCCTTTACAATCCTTCCCTCGATTTCAAGAGATAATGTTCGACTCTTTAGGGGCTTTTTCCGAACTTTTCGGCCTTCCCTTTCAATCTTTTCTCCATATGTCATGGGTTTTGATTTCTCGTAGCCATTGAAGGAGCCTTCATCTTCCTCCAACGGTTTCTTCCTTTATTAGGTCTTTTCGTTTCCTTATATTTCGAGTTTCCCGAGAGGTCTCACCGCGGTTATTCTTTTTTTTCCTTTTAAGTACTTCCCCCCTTACGCATTCTTCTAGCGCGTGTCATCAGAAGTCTTCTCCGGAGGCTTGTCTTTTAGAATTAGTCCCTCCGCCCGCAGCAGTGCTTCGCCCCTTCTTCCCGTATGCCCCCTGAATGTTCTTTATCGGTGGAGAGGTTTCCTTCGGCCGATTCCCACGCTATGTGTTGCTCTCCTTTATAATTCTTTTCTCCATCCCAGTTTTTCTTTGATCTTTTTAGGTTGAATTTCCGGAAACCCTGTTCTGGCCGCTTTTCCCCTGTTGACTCCCTGGTAGGTTCGTTGCTTTTAGAGTCGCAGTTTTACTGAATCCTCACGTACGCCGTTCTTCCTACCTTCGAGGTCTTTTTTTTCTCAGATCAGCAAGAGGACCTTTTCTAGTTCTGACCGTTTCCCTCTGATGTTTCTTCTTTCGAGCTTTGTATCCTCTTTCGTCGGTTTTCCCTTCACGGACCCTTGGTGTAAGGACTCCCCAGTGTCCACCTGTTATTGGTTTTTTTTTTTCCCAGATCGCGTTTTTCAAGCAGCTCCTTCGAACTTTTTTTGTTCCTCCTTACGTTTTGTTCCTCTTGGTCCATTTGAGCACACGCAACGTTCTGTTCTCGCGCCCTTATCCCCTTCGACAGACTTCTTATTCAGAGAGCTTGTTTTCGTACCTTTACCCAACCGTTAGACTGGCGGTTCCCCGTTTTTCCCCCTGCGTCCTTGCTTTCTCGTACGTTTTTCATGATCTTCCTCGCTTTCCCCGGAGTTTTTCAGGGATCAATGAATCCGCTGCCCCTCCTCTTTCTTTACAGACCTCTGCTGTTTCGTCGCGTCCATCATCTGACGGGATCGAGTTTTACAATATCTTTTCTAGGGAGTTTCTTTTTTCTTGTCTGATCCCTGCAGCCTTTGCGTGGGCCCTATCTTTCTCCACTTTCCCCAAGTCCTCATGGTTCAAATCGTCTTTCTCCCCCCCTTAACTTTCTATCTTGTTGTTTCTATTGATCCCCTTGTGGTAAAGTTCCGAGTAATCCCTCTAGACTAGGATTTTTTCTTGTTTCCCCCACCCACGCTTGGCACTTATGAAAAGGTCCGACCCTGATAGTGTAGAACTACGCCCGTGGGCGCCCTTTCCCACGGTACCCATGGGTTACCTAGGCTCCCCCTGAGAGGGTCCTGTTTAAAATCTCCCCAGTTCGGAAGTCAATAGTTTTTTCCCCACTGACACCTACTCTTATTAGTAGCTCCTTTTTTCGCGTCCTCACGGGGTTTTTTACCTCCTTTTAAACGTTGCCCCCCCCTCCCAGACTTTTTCTGACGAAACCCATATGTCGTTTCCCAGAGGTCGCTTCTCGATCCTTTCCTCTTTCTTCACAGGAACCTTTTGTTTTTGTACACCCGGTCGGACCCCCCTCAAGCCTTTGCTCAAGGCTCGGAAGGTTCCCGGTGTTTTTTCCTTTTCTTCTGCCTAAGTCCGAATTTTGGTCGTAAGGATGTTCCATCCGTTCAAGTTGGAAAGTTTTTTCATCCTGTAGAATTTCAGATCCTGCAACGACACCCTCCCCACAGGTCCCTCCTGAGATCCCTTTTCGCAACTAGACAAAAACGGCCTGGTTTTTTTCAGCTCGTTGACCTCAGAAAGGTAATAGCAGGTTTCCCCCGTCAGTATTCCCTTTTCTTTCGTAATCTTTTTTTTCACGCACCTACCAAGGTTCCTGTCTTGGGGAAAGACCCCTCCCTTTCCATCTTCCCTACGCCGTCCTCGATCCCTTCACGCAGTTCGTTCCAGACTGTATCACAACTTTCCAGATGATTTTTCCCCCTCTCCCCCCCCAGGCCCCCTCCAACATCTTTCGACCTTCCCCTTCAAGCAGCGTCCCTTAAAGGGTTTTTAAGTCACATCATCTACCTGTAAAGTCCGGATTTCCTGCCTGACGTTTTTTTTCTGCTGCTTTCGCTTCTCAAATTCTTTCAGGGACTCCAGCATCCGTTTCTTCCCCCCGGTTCGTAGTCACCAAGCCCACCAATACCCAATTTTAGAGAGGATCCCGTACACCCTCCCGATCGCGGTTTCTCACCCCCACGAGTTTCGAGTCCCATGCCCCCTCCTCCTTCCCTAGAGGTAGGTAGAAGTGTGACGATCTTTCCCGGTGAGGTTTTCCAACCCCTTGCGTCGCTCTCTGTCCTTTCTCTTTTTCCCCTTTCTTTTCCCCAAAATACCCGGCCCGAAGGACGCTTGTTTTCGTTCCTCTGCGATTTCAGATATCCTTGCAGAGCCCTGGAGCGCTTAGTTCCCACGAGTCCCTTTTTTTTTTCATAGTGGTCTTTTTCCAGCGTCTTGTTGAGAATTTTCCCTCCCCGCTGCTAATAATCTCCGTGAGTCTTACAAACCTTCTTCCCTTTTTCCGCGAATCCGTCGTGATCATTCTCTTTTCCTTTTTTGAGAGACTCCTCCAGAAGGTCTATTTTTGTCTGCCGAGAGCTCTTTTGACACCTCTTTTGTTTGTGCCATCTCGTCGAGGCTTTTATCCAGCCTTCTTCGCTTTTGACGGCTTCCTTCGTCGTCACTCTTTTTCTAATCTTCCTCCCTCGTTCATATCTTCCATCCTTCACTCTGACCCCTTGACCTTAGAGTTCGACTTCCCTCTTCGGGACGACGTTCCCTTGGATGCCTTCCTAAACCTTCTCTGGTTGCGAGATTAACTTGATCATGCTTGAATGAGTTCCCTAAACCCTCTTCCCGAAGTCCCTCCCCGTAGGTCCCCTTCTGGAGTTTTTTTTTTTCTTCGGACTTTTTTTCAGGCAGCACCTTTTCCCGCGATCTTGAGAGCCCCTGAATTATCCCAAACCATGTTTTTTTGTGTTGAAGAGTCTTCTTTGATTGACCTCCTTCTGGCCCTTGTATGAGAGAGTCCCGTGATTTTCTTGTCATCCGTCCCCCTCCCCGTTCTTCCTTTCGCAAAGGGTCGGGTTCTTCAGGTCTTCTTTCTGGCTATGTTTCGTTTCCTGGATTGCCAAGCCTGTTTCGGCACGAAGGATTTTTTCGTTTTGAGAATTTTCCCGATTTTTTTTCCCGCCAGAATTCTGTCCCTGTTTTGACTCTGTCTACGTGATTTCCCAGTTTTACCGACGTGCCTTCTTGCAGTTCTCCCACCGTCCCTGCTGACCTTGGATTCGTAATAGATCCGGAGCTGATCTAAGCCCTTTTTTGCCTTATCCTTTTGCGATTTTCACACCCCCCCAACCCCCCCACCCCCCCCCCCCCCCCCCCCCCCCCCCCCCCCCCCCCCCCCCCCCCCCCCCAGGTCCCTCGGGTTCGTTTCGCAGTGATTTCACAACTTTGGAGCTTCTTTACCACCTGAAGGAAGATTGGGTGGCCTGCTTTCAACTGGCTCCCTCCTTACCGCCGTGACTTCTGCAGACCTTTTTCCCAAGACTTTTTTACTTGACGTTTTTCTAGCGCTTTCTGCGCGCACGAACCTTTCCTTGTTCCTGTGTCACCGCCGCGTCCATCCCTTCGATTCTCCTCATACGTTATGCTAAGACGTCTTTTTTCCTCCATTTTCCCTGGGGCTGGCGGAGGTTCACGAAGGTGCTCCCCGTCTCCTTTTTTGCTCGTCTTTCATACGAGTTTCCTTCGCGATCAGGGACGTCTGGCACGTCTCTCCGAGCGGCCCTCATTAAAACTCTTATTCCAAGTGGTTAACCCGACGACTTCCTCCTGTTCGGAGCCATAATTTCGAGGGCTCCCCCTAAAATAACAGATATCACTTTGGTAATAGCCTTTTTTCCCTTTTTTTAAGCCCTTTTCCCGCCCCCAGAAATACTTCCCTTTGACTCTACCCCCATAGTTTTTTCACCAAGATGAGAACCAGGTGTTTTCCTCATTTTTAGTTCCTGTGTGGATAACCTTTCCTCTGTTGTTCATAGTGGCTAGGCTTGTGAAGAGTTTTCCTCCACACGCCTCTATGTTCACGCATCGTATCCTTTGATTCTTATACTCTTCAGTTTGAGGCCTAAATGGATTCCGTTCTTCGCATTTTTCATTAGAACACTGAGGGTTACGTCTAGCGTCTTCCTTAGAGATCCCCAGTGAAAGTTATCCATTCCTTGCTTAATTCTTCGAGACCCTAGTAGTCCTTCCCTAGAAACTTGCAAAACTCTCCTCCGGTTTTTTCCAAAGTTTCTGCTAAAAGAACCACTAATCGGGCTCGTATCTTGTCTTTCCATATTTCTCTCGGAATGCCCTTCTTTTTGAGAGCCTGTTAGATATACTGATAAAACCGCATGAGAAAATCAGTGGATTTCGTCCCCCCCCTCATAGTTTTCGCGAGCCCTTCATCAGGTGTGCGTAATGGATGAATGACACCCAAACTCGTTGAATTTCCTTCTTTCTTTTTCCGGATCCTTTGAGTCAATTTTACTTTCGTGCTATCTTCAAACTTTCTCCTTCCGCAGGTGAGACACTTTAAGGGAAGGTCGTGCGCCCCTTCCCTTTTCTCAACATAGTTCCTCGATAATGGTTTTTCCTCAGCCTTCTCTTCGTTAGAGAAGTCTTTGCCGCGACCCCCCACTTCTTCCCACCCTTCCTGAGTCCTAGAAGTCCCTTTCGCCCCAACCACCATTCTCTCTTTCACGAAGCCCTTCTTGCTCACCAAGACGTGTACATATTACCGCGCCCCACACCCATTTGCGTTTTTCTCCGGGACCTGCCTTTTTTCCCCCCTCCGATATCTTAAGGATTTTCAAACATAACATAAGGATGGTTCAGTTTTGGGGCACCTTTACACATGACGTTCCTTTTCTATGCTGCTTCTGGGAACTTCCTGGTAAGACTTCCCCATGCCGATGAACGGTTTTCTTATGATCTCCTCTTCCCTTTTTGAATGAGGTCGGTACTGTAAAAGGTTTCACGATTCTTTTTTGAGGAAGCCTACCCGATTTATAGAGAATTTCCCCCCTTAACTTTTCTCCGGTTAGTGGAATTCTCGAGGTGATGGCGAGCCTTCGCTTTCCGGCCCTCCTTTTTTGACATTTGGGTACGAATTCGGGGCCCACGTGCCAATTTTTTTTTTTTCTCTTTGTCGTCTTCTTGCGAAACCTCACAGGTACTCCTCAGTTCCCTCTCTTGAACCGAGTTTTCGGAGTCTTTGAGCGTGAGACTTTTCATCCGGCCTCGGTGTTTCCCCTGCTGTGCACTGGAACTCCCCACCTTAGTAAATAGCTCTCCTCTTTCCCATCGCGATCGTCTTTTTTCTTTTTTTGCTCTCCTTTTTAACTTTCCTCCACGGTGTTTGAGGCTCCTAGGAGAGAAAATTCTCCCCTCTTTCGCCCCCTCTGCCCTGCTCTTTCGCTCGTTTTTTTTCTTTCCATTGCACCTGACGCGACAATCCTTTTCAGATTTTCGTCGATTCCTCACGGCTTTATAAGCGTTGTTCGCGTGTCCTCTTTCATCTCCACCTTTTGCATACCTGACCCCGGGTTTCTCGCGGAGAGCTTCCCCCCTCTCGGTCCCTTTCCCGGATGTCTCCTGTTTCTAATCCCCCCCTTGATAGTCCTCAGTTCCTCCTCCCCCCTCCGAATTGACGCGGTCCATTCTCCCCCTCTCCCTTAGTTTTTTTGGATGCTCTTTAGTAGTTCCGTAACTTCCCATAATGTTCCTCTTTCCCCACACCTCCTCCTTTCCTTAAGAGGCTTGTGTAGTTGTGCTTTCTCCGAGTCCCTGACGGATGTCCTGCGGTTTTTTTTTTTTTTGGGGGCTTTTGTTCGAACTTTCTTCTTCTGGCCATTTTTCTGAAGCACTCTTTCCCGTATGTAAACGTGCCCTTCAGTTTTTGTATGTTTGGCGCATCCTGTTTTTTCGGATTTTTCTATTTCGGTTTTCTCCCACTCCTTTCAAGCATGCTGAGATTCCCCGCGTTTCGTCACTGCTGAGGCCCTCTTCCTCCAGCGGGTTTTTTTTTCTAAAAACGAAACGGTGCCAGCATCTCCTCCGGCAGTCCTTGACTGCCGATGATTCCTCTTCCGCTCTTTTTTGTCGGTTCTTTTTTCCGATCGACCTCTCCGTGGTTTTTCTCCTCAAGTCCGGCAGAGGAATGTCCTGCTCCGTGCTTTTTTCTGGATTTGACGCCTTTTTTCAACCTGGAGTTTTTTTTCCCACCGTTCTGGCCGTAAGGCCAAAATGATCATCTTTCTCAAGTGTTCGCTATTTTCTTTCCTGCAGACCCCCTCTCCAGCCCCTGGGCTAATTAACCTTTTAAGACTGTTTTTTCCCTGATGAGAAAGACAGATATGACTGTCCTCCTTCCAGGCTCCTATCTCCCCTCCAGCAGATAAATCTTTTTCCTCGGGTCTTTCCATGAGAACCTGAGGTTAAAAACCTGAGTGAGTTTCAAAAGTCCCTCCCTTAGGGGCTTTCTTCCTACTAGTTCTGGTCTCGTCAAGGCCTTTCGATCACGTGACTTTACTCTTCGAGGACTTTCCCCACCCTTTTCGGGTTCCCCCCGTGACCCTCTTGGTGTTTCTCCTCCTGACATGGAGAATATTCCTGGAGTTTCCGGACCAGTTCCCGTTTTTACCAGCAGGAAGTCCGAGAGTCCTAGTTCCCCGATATTTGAGAGCACACGACCTACAGATTCTCAACTTTCTTTCGTCTGAAAAGTTTGTTTTTCCCCTTTTTATCTCCTTTTGTGTTGTTGAGAGTGAGCTTTTTTTGAGCAGCTTCTTGTGTGCGAATTTCTTTACTTCATTTCTGAAGGTTCATGTGCTTCTTTTACCCCTTGCCCGCGATTTTCCTTTTTCGGACTCTATTTGTATACGATTTCACCGGACCTTTAGGCGCCACGTCTTCTGTCGGGTCCGTTTTTTCCAGCTTGAACGTATGCGAAAAAGAACTAATTTTTTCTTTTTCCGGTTTGGTTTTGGTGTTTTTGATGACTTTTTAGAGATGCGTTACGTGGATCCCCTTTTCTTTTCCTGCGCTGTCTTCTGCTTCTCTCCCTCTCGACCGCTTCGGTAAGCAATTTTGCTCCACTTCTTCGTCCTTTTTGTCGACTTGTTTTGCCCAGGCGTTCCCCTCAACTTTTCTTTCTTTTTCATGGAAGACGAACTAACGGTTTTCTAATGCGACTTTTCCCTTCTTAGACAGGACCCTTTGATCGCGACCCCCTGGCTGACAAACAGTCCCCAGTCCAAAATCATTCCCGATCGTGGGACTTTTTTTTTGTCCTCCGTCGTTTTTGTCAAGTTTCTGCTCAAAACATAGTTTTACAGGGGTCTCTTATACCTCAGTCTTCGCTTCCTGCGGCCTTTTTGCCGGTTTTCGATACCCCCCAAGAACCCCTTCCCCCCAAGCAGAATCATGCATGATCTCGCGTTTTTCGACACTCCTTTTTTGCGTCGTTTTTCCCTTACTTAATTTTCATATTCTCCAATTTGTGCAGAGCTCGGTTAGTGACCCCCCGATTTCCCCCCTCCCCCTCCCTCGGCGGTCTCGCAGTTTACGGAACCTACATCCCGTTGCTTTTTTTTCCCGCCTTCGTTTTCTGGTTCCAGTCCTCACCCCCTTTCCCTCCCCCCCGAGATCCCTTTTTTCGTTTGTTTTTTCCGAAGGGTTTTTTTCTTAAACTCTGGTCTCCCTTTCCAGGGCGTTCCCTTCACACCATCGCCGGCGTCCGCACGCCTTTTTCTCCGCTCCTTTTTTGATGCAGTTTTTTTTCAGAATACGGCTTCCCTGCCTGTTCTTCTGCGCTAATTAGGGCCAGACCAGCGCGTCCCCCTCCCGGGACTTTTTCCCCCGAACTTTCCCTTGGACCAATCTTCTTGATCCCTTTTTTTTCCCTTTCGGAAAGTTAGAATCCTTATCCTCCAGTTTTTTCCTTTTTTTCGTTGGTCGTTCCACCGCAGCAGCGAGACCCCCGAGGTGCTTTCTCTTCATTGACCTTTCAGCATTGAGGTAAATTTTCTCTAGGTCAGGTTTCCTTAGACCTTTTTTTTAAATGTCATTGCTTTTCGTAGTTCCTCCGGCCTTCTCTGGACTCACTAGGTTAGAGTCCTTCCTTCTGACAATCCTCCTTTTTTTCTTTATTCCGAGCAGCTTTTTTTTCTTGGCTTTCTGAATTTTTTTAAGTATGAGTTTTCCGCGAATGCAGTACTTCGTCGGAAGGCACATGATACTCCTCTTCCCTGACAGATCCCCCCTGAGCATTTCCTCCCCTTCTATCCAGGAGAGCAGGGTCCTCGTCGTATCCCACCTGCCTCCCTGTGTTTTCTTTTTTTCCGCAGTGATCCTCTTTCTCCCCTTCGAAGTGCGAGTCCTTCTTTTCTACGAGATTGGAGATTTTGAAATTTTTTTTCCCCGCTCTGGCCCCCCCTTTTCGATTTTCTCCGAGATCCTCTTGAATTTTTCTCATTCCCAGCCTTCCTCTTAAGGTCTTATGGACCGTCGTTTTCGCTTTTTTCCTGGTAGAGGGCTTTGCCGTGGATGGTTTGAAATTTTCATGGGTTTTTTCCCCCCAGTTAGCTTCTCCTCTCGCAATCAAATACCACGTTCTTGACATGATCTTTCTCAACCGTTTTCCCTTTTTTCTGAGGATCTCTTCGCTTGCGCCTCGTGAACCCTAGTAATTTTCCCCAACATGCTCCGCTTCCTTCCTTGTCGGTCTCTTCAGACGATTTTTTGTCTTTCTTTTTTGTGGGTCTTCCGTTTTCTTATTATGGTTTCTAATATCCTTTCGCCATAGTCAGATACTTGAACCCTCTTCGGATTTCTTCCCTCCGGCCTCTTTTTTTCGAGCGTTTTTTTCTTCCTTTTTTCCCCCGTTCGCACTCCGACGCTGATTGTTGTGATCTTGACCATATGGTTCTTTTCCGTTGTCTCTCCCCCCCCTTACTGATTTTTTGGGTTCTCTCTAAGGACCCAGAACCCCTTCACTCTCCTTTCCGAACCCTTGTAGGTTTTCTTCATTTTTTTTCTGGTTTCGTCTTTTCTCACACTTTTGTTTCCTACGATTTCTCCGAGGTTTCCCCACTCAGAGAGAAGTTGTGTGATTTACGAACCTTCCCTGATTTTGTTCCGGTGCTTTCTAGATTAACGCAGGAATTACTAAAGAGCCTTTTTTTTCTGTCCCAACCGAGTTTTTTTGGCGCCACCTAGCTCTCTGAACACAAGACCCTTCCCTCCCGGATCTCCAGCCACAGTCCCTCTAATTTTTTCTTGGGGTTTTCCCCTGCACTTTTTCTTCCAAGACCTTGACAATCCCTCTTATGAGTACACTCTTTTTACTGTTTTATAAGAGTTAGAGCCTCGCGTCCTTGAACCCGGAGTTCTTCGATTTTTTTCTAAGTCCTGCGTAAATATATTTCTTCCTCGTCCATAAAATTAGTGTCTCCTCCGCGGGACGCCGTCCTCTTGGACTGCTTCCTTTAACCCCGTTTTTCTTGACGTTTTTTAAGAGTCCCCCTCCTACGCTGAATTTTCCTGGCCCAACCTGGGCACGGTGTCTTCAACCCCGTACCTGAACCCGCTTTTCTTTCAATGGCGCGAGACCGTGGTTTTTTCCCTCTCCCTCATATCCTCCCCCTTCTTTCCTGATTTTTCCAAGTTCCCATCTCCGTTCTCCGTTGTTTTTTGATTATACCCTTTTGGCTCACTGCTTGTCATTTTGTTTATGCTTCCGACGGTTGTTTTTTTTTTCCCAGATTCTCTTAGACGTTGCCCTTCCACGCCCTTTTTTTTTTTTTTTTTTTTTTTTTGTTCTAGTTGGATATCCGAGACCCTGCAGTGTTTTTTCCTCTGGAGACTCTCCTCCTCAGCGCCTCCAGGATCCCGCCTTTTCTGGGTTACCCCCTGACCTCGACGAGGACTTTGTGCCCTTTTTTCCTGACGTTTCGTTTCCCCTGGGCTCTCAGATCGTCCCTACGGCCGGCATGTTCCCGCCTTTCCGGGGTTTTCTTCCCTTTCGCACTTACCACGTTTTCGTCTTCATTTCCCTGGCTGCTCTTTTCCAGAACTGCGTCGAGAGCCTCCCTTTTTTCTCTTTTCAAAGGACCTCTCTCGGTTTTTTTTTTAGCATCTTCCAGTCTGACAATTTCCTTCAAAAGTACTTTGTCCTGGTTTGCTGTGCTTTCCGTCTTAACCACTTACCTCTTCTTGCGTATTTTCATTGCTAACGAAAACCACTTTTTTACCAGTTATTACTAGACCCCCCGCCCCTGTTCTTATTTTTGACTTTTTTTTTCGATTCCTTCCAAACCCGATCAAGCAGGTTTTCTAATCTGCTCGAGGTCGAATAGAGACGTCCTCTAAAACCCTCTTATTTCCTTGGACCCTTCCCCCCCCAGCAAGATCGAGTTCGACGGACTTCGTAGTTTCTTATTTCACTCTAAGGGATTCCTTCGTTCAATCCCTTACTGTCTCTTTTTTTTTTCCGATTGCCCCTGACTTTTGGTGACTCGTCCCCTCCCCCACCTTTAGATGTTTTTACTGGTCTGCGCCAACCCGTCCCTTTTTTTCCCCTGATGCTTCCCTAACAAACCTTTTTTTCCCCCCCCAGTAGCTTTCCTTACGACTCCGCACTCACTTCCCCCCGGGATTGAGTACTCATGTCCCTTTCCTTCCTGTTTTTTTGGGTTTCCCCTTTCTCCGAGTCCTCCCCCCTTTTCTGATTCCTTGCCCAGACCTTTTTCAGGGACCCCCCATCCGTAGCCTCAACTCGTCTTGATTTTTTTGATCACCCCCTCTACTTTCCCCCGGACCCCTGTATGCTCCCCCCTAGCTTTTTCCCGAGGATAAGAGGTCCTCTAGTCCCCCCCCCTTTTTTTTTCTCATATTCCCTTGACTACGGTCCTTTCTTTGAAAGTCTTTCCCCCCCGGTGTTCCCCCTTACCCGCCAATTAGTCTCTTTCTCCGGCAACCTTTCTATTTATTATTTCTCACCCTCCAAGTCAGTTTTTCTCTGGGATCTTTTTTTCCTTCCTCAGACCTTGGTTCAATCCGTATAGCGAATCTTTTTTTTTCCCCAGTTTTTTTTGAACGCTTCCTTCCACCCTTTCCCTGCTCAATTTCCGGGAAGACTCTGGTCGAGATCTCCAGTCCTTTCGCGGTTAAGGTGTTTATTTCTCCCGACGTCCGCGAAATTTTTAGCAGGTGCTCTCCTCTCTCAGGGGATACTGATATCCTCCCTTTGTGGTTTGTTTTTTTCTATTGATCACTCCGGAGAGCCCCCTACCTATTGGCTTTTTTTCTTTTCTTTTTGCCTTAGTTTTTTTGTCGGCGAGCTGTGACTCCTTTTTTAGATCTTTTCCCCTTCAACGTTTTTTTCCTGGATCGCCTCCCATGATCTAAGAGTCGCATCTTGGTAGCCTACTTTTCAAGATATCTTTCCCGAGATCCTTCCCGGTTGGTCTCCACCTGGTTTCCCCTGGAGTTCCAAGGGGATTTCCTTCCCCTAGTAAGAAAATCTAAAACTAGAAGCATGTTGTGCCGGCCCTCCCTTTTCGAATTTTCCACGCAGCCCCCCTTTTCTGACTCTTCATTCATCTCGTGATTGTTTTGGTCTCCCTCGGTTAGTAGAGGTTTCGAGCCCGAAGTCCTCCCGCTGCGTGACTTTTCTTTTACGTCCCTTTTCCTCCGAATTAAGTTCTTTTTTAGTGTTCTCTTCACCTGCCAGTTTTCTTTGATTGCAGTTCTTTCTTTTATGGGTCATTGAGGAGCTCCGCCCTTGATAAGACTTTCCCTTTTCACGTACTTCCTTTTTCAGCGGAGTCTTCTCTTCCCGGAATTTTGTTTTCTCTTTGATGGATCCAGTCTTTCCCCTGTTAGCGAAAACACTATTTGTCTTGACAAGCCTTTTCGGCTTTGGTGAATGCGGTCCTTTTCCCCCCCCTTTTTGTTGACCTTTCATACTTCGAGTTTTTTCCCCTTAATTTATTTTTTTAGAGTTGAAGACACCCCCCCACCACCCCCCACCCCCCCCCCCCCCCCCCCCCCCCCCCCCCCCTTTATTTTCTTCGAGGTCCTCCTGCTTGCTTTCTACATCCTTTAACTGGACGTCTACTCATATTTGATCCCCTTTGCTTTTTCCTCAGACGACGCAGTTCCTTGTAGCCCCTTCCTCCAGGACTTACTTCCTTCGGTTCGTCTGTGATAGAAGATACCGGCAGCTCTCTTTCTACACTGGCTTTCCGACCTTTCAGACATTCTCTGACAAGTAGCCCTCTTGCCCCCACTTTTTTGTGAAGTTCCCCCCTTCCGACCCTCTCCAGCTTTTCTCTGGAAGGTTGATAACAGGAGAGTTAAGCCTTTGCGCTCCCCTTTCTTTCATCTTTCCGGACCCTCTCTCCCCTTCCGCGATTTTTTTATAATGAAGATCTTTTCCGTTCCTGAACCGTCCACCTTTTTTCCCTGCGGGGTTTTTTTTTTTTAGCCAAATTGTCGTTTTTTCGATCTCCGCTTTCCCTCTTATTTCCAACTCGGCGAAGTGGTCAAGCATTTTTCTCCTGAATCCCCAGTCTTTTGGACTTCCCGAGGCGATGCTTTAGAATTGGACGCCTCTTTGTTGACCCTTTTTTTTTTTTTTTTTTTTCGTTACAATCCTCCTGTCTGGCGGTGCTCTCCCCCTTTTAGTCTCCAGAGCAGAGCGGGTCCTTTTGTAACGCTCTTTTTCTAGGAAAGAACTTCTTGATCCTTTAAGGGAGTCCCCCCAGATTTGCTTTTCAGTGTTCCACAACTTTCTCTTCAGACTTAGGACTTTTTGATTCCTAACTGAGCAGTTTCCCGTGCTTTTCCCCCTCCCAAGCAGGTTATTTTTTTTCCCCCCCCCAAATTTTCAAGCCGTGCCCCCAGAAAGATCGCTTATTTTTTCGACTACTATCCTCGACTCTGTCTTCTTTCCCCTCCTCCAACGATCTCCTTTTGGTGCGAAGAAGTACTTATAGCTTCTCCCCTTCCTTCGACCCCTTCTCGGGCCCCGGATTTCCCCGCAATCTCCCTAGAGGTGCGTTGAATCCTTGGATTCTCACAATTTAGATCTAAGTCTTTTAGTCGAGAGCCACAGGCCCTTTCAGTCGATACTCTTCCGCTCCCAGACTTTAACCCGTTTTTTCCAGGTTTGTACTGGTTTTTTTCCCGGTTCCTTACCCCCTCTTCTTCTTTTAGTCTTATGGTCTCTTCCCTCTGCGAATTCCCCAGAGGTTTTCCGATGAGGTTCAAAAGGTTCCAGTCTCTTGTTTCTCTTTTTCTGGATTTTTCTTTCTTTCCCCATGCCCCCCCCCCTCTTTTTTCCCCCGCCCATCCCTTTTCTGGAATTGCTTCAGCGTTTCCTCTTTTCGCTTTCAAGAACCCAAGAAACCCGTTGTCCTTTTTTTTTACTGACCCCCCCTTTTAAGTTTTGTACCTCCTCCTTAAGGAGGTCTCCCCTTGCACGCAGTAACTGAATTTCCACTCTCGTTTTTTTCCCTCCGGATGCTACCTCCCCCTTTCTCATTTCTCGTCCCACTCGTTTCAGTCAAATAGAGTAATTTTCTACCTTAGTTCCTTTTTTTTTTTCCTGACCCCCCTTCTTCCCCCCTCTTTCTTCATCCCTTGCGAACGTTTCCCCCCGTTTCGAAAGCCGGCCCAGACCCTCCCGTTATTGTTCTTTTTTTTTTTCTCCCCAAACTCCCCCTCTATCCCCCTCAGTTATTTTCCAACAACCTTCCTCCAGAGCTCCCCCCAAAGGTTGAGTGTTTTGGCTTAACCCTTAATTTTTTTTTCCTCTTCCTAATTTTTTCTGGTTCCTTCCTTTCAGGTTTTTGTTTCCACTATGATGCTGCGTAGAGATCCTCCGAATAAGATCCTCCTCCTTCCCTCTTCCCGAATTTCCCCGTCTTTATACAAGGGGCTTTATGTGTTTTTCTCATTGGTTCTTTTAGGAGTCTCTTTTTTTCCCCAACCTCCTGAGCTCCTCCCACTTTTTTCCCCCTCCCATAAGGTTTTTCCCCCTCCGTAGACTTCGATTAATCCCCGTTCTTCTTTCCTGGTACTTTGTGCCTTCTCCCGTCCTTCAAAGTGGCCCCCTCCTTCCTGGAACCCCCTTTTTTCCAAATCCCCCCTTAAGACGTCTTCTTTTCTTACCCTGACTCGTCTTGGACACCTCCCTCTTTCCTGTGAACTCGTTAACGTTTGCCCTCCGGAGGCCCTCTAAGCTTTTTTTTCCTTCTCTTTCAGCCCCCATTTCTTGGAAGCGCCCTCTCCCCCCCCGCGTCAGTTTTCACCTTTCATCTCGCTTCTTCCGCCTCCTTCTTTCAAACCGCGCTATTTTTTTGGGCCCTCTCAGTTCTATATATCTTCCTCCTCCCAGGTGTTTTGACTCTCTCCTTTTTCATAAAGAAGTCTCTTTCTCCCTTTTGAATCTCCCTTTCTTTGTGCTTTTTCGATCTTCTCTGTCTTACCTCCCCTCTCATCTCTTCTCGGTCGACGGTTAGTTTTTTGCCTGCTCTTTCTTCTTGCTATTCCCCCGGCGTCCCTTGTGAACTCCCCCCTTTCCTCTTTAAACTTTTTCCGGCAGTGTTCTCCGTATCGGTTTCATATCACGAGGAGGCCTTTCCGTGGCTTTTTCCTTTTTTTTGAACTCTTTCTTTCTGTCCCTCTTCGAAGTTTGTTCCCTCACCTTTGACGTCGTCTCTACAGTAGGTCGATGGCTAGTGCTTTCTTTCTGTCCGCTCCTTCTTCGGGGACTTCTCTCCCAATCTTTTTTTTCCCCCTACTTCCCGCCCGTCCGTGGAACTTGTCTCCCTTTTTTCTGGTGATCCATTCCGACCCTAGTCTTTCGGCTTCCCTTCGCGGCTTTTTTTTTTCCCTTTTCCATCTCGCAGTTCTTGGCACGCCTTGTACAATAGTGCAAGTTTCTTCTTTTTTTTTCTTGGCCGCTCCTTACTATTGTTTCGGCTAGGCTCTTCTTCAATCCTTCTGAACAGTTCAACTTCGCCCTTCCCCATTTTCCCCTTTCTCCATATTTTTTTTTTTGACCTCCTTCCCTCTTTTTCCAGCAATTTCCCGAGCTTTCTTGTAGGTTTCCCGGAGACGGAAGAATTGGGTACTTTCCCTAGTACATCTTCCCTTTCCTGCGCCCTTTTCCCTCAAGCCCTCTGATCTCCTTTTGTGCCCTTTTTTTCGAAGCTCTTCCTTAGTGATTTTGGGTTCTTTTCTATCCTTCCTTGAGCCCTTGTCGTTTTTTACCCTTTGTGTCAGGGCTTTAGATCTACCCCTTTTTTAGCCTTTCCGCGATCTCGAACGTTCCACAATCCAGATCTTGGTCTTAATTAATTTTCTTTGAAGCGTTTCCCTTTTCCTCCCACTCTTTCAGCTCTCCCTCCTTTCTTGAATTTCCCCAGGTGCCCTTCCTTTCACTTCTGACGCCCTTCGTACCGTGTTTTAGATCGTCCCTTAGCATTTTTTCCCCATTCCCCCCAGGTCTCCGGAGTTCCTTCTTTTCAAGTTTTTTAGATTCCCCCTCTGCACTGAGTTTTACCGTTAAGTCACATACCTAGGATTTCTTCCGCTCCGCCGTCCTTTCTGCCTCCCTTTTCGGAAACCTTTTTCTCCATTCCTCCAAAGAGTACTGGAGGTTCTTTATAGACTTTCTTCCCCTTAGTCTTTGAAACGCACCTATATTGAGAGTTTTTCTCCAGGCGTCCCCCTTCCCCCCCCCTCTTTTCTCTGAAGCCTCTTTGTTTTTATTTCAAGATCTTCTCCTACTCTCCTCTCAAGTCTCTCTGCAAGCAGGGGATTATGATTCTCCAAGCTTTTTTTTTCTGGAGCTGATCCCCCTGCGTTCTTTTTTAATTTCCGCGTCTTTTTCGGCTTCATAGTCATCTTTTGCTCCCTTTCAAAAAGTCCCCTATTCGATGGTGACTGAATGCACAGATCCCAGAAGACCCCTTTCGTCTGGTGCCTCCTATCGATGCTTTCTTCCGAAGTCCTTTTCGTTTGAAGCTTCTCCGGGGAGTGGTCCCTTTTCTTAGCAACACTCCTTTTCGTGACTCTGCTTCCCTCTCCCAGCCTCTGAATTCTCCCGGTGCCCGTCTCTCTTTTGACGTCACTAGAGGTTCGATGATCTTCCTAACTCGTATCCTTTCCTCCCGCGCCCCTCTCTTGAAGGCTTTCCTTTTCCCAAGCTCCTAATTGTTCTTCCCGAAATTTTTTCAGATGACGATTTATCATATTCCCCCTGTAGCTTTATTCTAATCTATTTATGCTGCTCAGGTTAACCTTTCCCCTGTTTTAGTTCCTTTGAACTTTATATACCTTGATCAAACCCCCATCTTTCCCAAGTGTAGGTCCCTTGCTTCCCGACCCTTAAGCTTTTGTAAATCTCACCCCCTCACAGTTTTTTGTGTTCCTTTTTTTATGTTAAATTTGTCAGTCACTGCCGGTCAATGCGCCTCCCTTGACCCTCTTCCCCATTTCAAATTCGCTCCTGAATCCGATCTTAAGTCTTAAGTTTTTTCTCGTGAAGCCTCTCACCTCTCGGGTTCTACAGCTTCCCTCCTCCTTCGTTATCCTCTTCCCCTTTCTGGACCTTCCTTCCCCCCTTTTCCGGATTTTATGAATTCTCCCCAGGGATGGCCCAGTAGTCCCTTCTGGGGCTTGCAGGACTAGTATGGTTCCCGCCCCTACGTCCCCCTCCCCCCCACTCTTTTCCCCAGAAGAAGTCTTTTTTCTGAGAACAACGCTTCGACACTTTCCTCCTATTTCCGAGCCACAACATCCTTTGGTCTTTGAGGCCGGCTCCCCTTCTTCAGGCGTTTTTCCGCTCTTTGGTTTTCATAACATCATCTATCCGGCAGACGGGCCCCTTTCCCTTCTCGCGAAAGATGTTCTGTTTCCTGAGCCCCACTGTCCCTCCTTTGACTGTTCCCCTTGAACGGTCTTCCCCCCCCCCCAATGCGCCGCAACATACGGACAAGTTCCTGGTGAGTGTTTTTCTCCCCCCGCATTCCTTCCCCTTGAGGGCTTTTCTTCAGCTTTTACTGTTCTACTTCCCTTCTGAGATCTTAACTTTACGGTTGGCTTGACCAGTAATCGATCTTGAGTCTTTTCCTCCTTATACTGCAATTTCTCTCTCAAGGCCCCGGTTTTTAAGATTTTCTTCGATTTTTTTTCCAAAAACCCTCTTGCCTGGATAGAGGCTTATACCACTCCTCCCACCTACGAATTTTCCACTCTTATGATCTCTGGAGATTCCCCTCTTTTTTTTTTAGTCTTTTTCCCCGCTGTCCTCTCGGTTTTTTCGTCGCCTTGGTGTCCCCCCTGTTGACCAGCCTTCTCGCGAATCCTTCTTAAGATAGGACACTGCTTTCCCCTTTTTCTCGGCTCCCCCACACATTTGAAGTTTCTCTTCGGAGCTCCTTGTCTCTCTTTCCCCCTCTCAACCTGATTCTCTCTCTTTCCCCCTGTTGTTCCTTTTTTCGAGATTTCCCTGTTTTTCTGATATCTATTCTTTTTTGAGAAATCCCTTTTTTCCTTTTTCGGACGGTCGGCGCGTCTACGTGTAGCCGCTCCTAGACCTGCTTAGGTGACCGTTTCTCGACTATCTCTTTCGGGCAAAGTTTTTTTCCTTTTGTGAAATCCCCCTTTCAAGGTCTACTACGGCCGAGATGGTCGACCCCCCTCTCTTTTTCGTTTTGATCCTTTTTTCTACCTCGATTTTCAGCGTCCTTTTTCTGCCATCAGGTTCCCTCCTCTTTCCTCCCATTTCCCTTTGAAGGACTTTTTCCGGAGCCTTTTTCCCCCAGCGCAATCACTCACCTTTCTTCTAGTCGGTAAATTTTAACCTCTTAGCGTCTTCGTGGATGCTTTTAGTGTTCTTTTTCCCTCGTCCGGTAATTTTCCTAAAAGATCTCTTTTTTTTCTAAGTTCCTTCTCTCTCCGACCGAACAACATCTATGTTGATTTTTTTATGTTTTTTTGTCACCGTGCGAAAGTTGGTCGTTCCAAGTCTTTTTTTTTTCTTATTTTTCCTGATCGTGAAGCAGCAGCATCTAGAATCTCTGTCACTTTTCTCCCCCAAGTGCCTTTGCTCTTCGAGATGTTCCAAAAGGGTTTCTGTCTGCTCTTTTAGACTCTTTTTTCTGCGATTTTCTCTTTTTTTAGAGTGAACATTGCATCTTTTTCCATCGTTGTTAGCCCTTAGGGCACCTTCCATGTATCGTTTGTTAGACCTTGTTTTTTTCTCTAGTTTCCGCCTGTTTGAAACCAGACCGTTTTTCGGTCTGGCGCCAAGTTGGACCCCCTTTCCCCCTGGTGCCTTCCTTCTACTTCCCTTTCCCTGAATCCTTTTCGAAGTAGAGACGATTCAGGGACCTGGCGGCTACGGCATTGCCGCCCTTCTCTTCCTTTTTTTATAGATCTCCGTTTATGCCTTCTCTCTTTTTTCGCATTTCTGATGACTTTTTTCTTCTGATTGAGCGGGAGTTGAGCGCGTGTTGTAGACGAGCGTGTTAGCCCCCGGGTCCTTCCTTCTTTTCTTGTCTTAATTTTTCCGTCTTTATATTTGTTGCGCCGCAGGGACGCAAAAAACTATTTCTACGCCGTGTCCGCCCCCCCCCCCCACCCCCCCCCCCAACCCACCCCCCCCCCCGATAGTGATTGGGAGCGTATTGAAAGCAGCCCCCTTTCCCAGAAACTCTTCAATCTTCAGTCTTCTCTTGTAAGCCAGAAGGGTCCTTCTACCTTCCCTCAAAGTACCCCTCTTAACTATAAATGTTGACCCCTCTGCTCTGCGTTCCCGTCCTATTAGAAGAGTGTCTCAGCTGAAGTAGTGTCTGTCTACCTCTTTGAATCTGGCGTCGAAATTTCCTCATTTAGGGTACAAACTTTTTTGGTTTCCTCCCTTTGTGATTTTCTCATTCTCAGTTATTTACTTACTAGTTCCCGGAGGTATCCTTTTTTCTTTAAATTTTTGATAGACCTTTCAATGCCCCCCTTCTAGGCCTTCCCCCCCCTTTTCCAATGTTTGGTCCTAGACAGACGCCCCCCCCAGCAAAGACTTTCTTGAGAAGTCTTGACTTCTAGACCTTTTTTACCGTGTTCCCTTCTAATTATCTTACGGTATCCTCGCCCACTACTGCCCGCGTATCCTTTTCCCCCGGTAAGCAGACGTGGGATTTTCTTCTTAGAGCAGAAGGGGTTTTTTGTCTATTTCCTCTCCCGAACTCGAGGCGTCCCCTGATCAGGAATTCCTCCCACCTTTGCTCTGCACTCTCAACCGTGCGAGCGTTTACTTCTAGTCCTCTCCGTTGTTTGTTAGTCTCATGTATCTTTTTTATTCTACCGATGTTTTCTGAGTCTTTCATTGAAGGCGAGGATAGAGAAAGATCTTACGAAAGTCTGAGGCCTCTCTACTCCCTATTTCCCTCTTCCACGCCCGTCGGTCTATTAAGTCCTCCATACCTCCTGCCTGATGCTGAGTGGTGACGCAGTTGTAAGGCCCATGAGTCAGGTTCTTGAAGACTCCTTGTCCGTCGTGAGGAGAACCCCGTGAACCATCTCTTTGTCCTCCATGCTCTCTACTTAAGTAGATACCTTTCTTTGTCTTCAACTGTACTATTGAGGTTTTCTAGTGACCTCCTTTAATTCCTTTCAGTATCTTCATATTTCCTGCCTGCAGCAGCCTTTGCTTCACGCTTTCCCCAGTTTCCCTTCAGCCGGTTGCCTTTGCTTTTTTTCGAAAGACCAGATCTTTTCATGAGAGAAGCTTTATGTCGGATTCCCCAGTCGTAGACTCTCATTTGACTCTCCCCTACCCCTTTTAAACATTCCCCTTCATTCGCCTCTTGGCCCTTGTGCATACTTTCCCTCCCAAGAAGTCACGTGCCAGACCCTCTTTCGTCAATGCTGCTTTGCCTCTCCCCCACATCCTCCTTTTGTAAGTCTTGCACCCTAGCCCCCAGAGAAGGCTTTTCTTTTCCCTGTGTACGGATGTTACCAATAGTAGGTGTTCTTTGCGCACCCCCCCTACAGGTACCGGACCCCCCTTTTTTTTAGGACGTCCTCGGTTTCCTTTTTTTTCCCACCCCTCCTATCAACGACCTCCTCAGGCAATTTCTTTGTCATCCTTCCTGATCTCGATCCTTCCTCACACGCTTCCTTCCCGATCTCTTTTCACTCGAAGGGTTCCAATCCGAGTCCGACCGCCAGGTCATTGTTCTTTCCGGTGTACGTGCCCTTAATCCCTTCATTGCATCTTACTGGCCTCTGCCTTTCCTTTTCTGAAGTCTTCCTTTTTTCATGAACCTCCACCGGCACCGTCATCCTCTTTAGGCAAAACGACTCTTTGTTCAGGCCATTTTACTATAACCGATCTTCGCACCCCTCAACTCGTGTCCCCAGTTCTCCAGCCCTGTTTAGTGACTGGAACCCCCCCAAGATTTCCGTCAGACCGAGCTGGTAAAGTCCTCTCCTCCAGGCGTCGTTTTGGAGTTCTCCCTCCCAACCTCTTTCAGAAGTATCTCCGCTTCAGAAGCACCTTCCTCTCTCAAGTCTTCTTCCTTCCCTTCTTAACTTTTTTCTAACTCCAATTCTTTCCTTTTCGACGGGCAAGTGGTAAAAGTATTCTGGCTCCCGTTGATCTCTCTCTTACTTTTTTCTTCCCCCCTGGTCCAGAAGCCGAGTAGCAACGGGCCCTT
>Ga0179593_1370612_pt1 | contig 40394 bp, 53 predicted proteins | sample CZODoug2_1_08_16_FD_185931 | JGI IMG/M metagenome (GOLD analysis project Ga0179593, IMG submission 185931) | Vadose zone soil fungal communities from Angelo Coast Range Reserve, California, USA - CZODoug2_1_08_16fungal (PacBio error correction) | ecosystem: Environmental > Terrestrial > Soil >... | reverse complement strand
CTGTTTGTTTTTTTTTGTCTCCCGTTCACACCGTGTCGATTCAGAGGTAGGAGGTTTCCGTTTCTGTGAACAGCTGTTTCACTGTCCTTTGAATCCATGAATTTCGCTTCGTCGTTGTTTTGTTTGAACATACTTCATATTGTTTTTCAAACTCCTCCCTCCCCGGGTCCACTTTCCGTAAAGTCCCCTCTCTTTTTCTGTGTTCCAAAACCATTTCTTTTCTCCGATGGTGAATGCGCCCGGGGGCCTGTTCGGTGGGACCCGTCTCTCCCCTCCTTTCTCATTTCCGAGTTTCTGTTCTTGGTGAAGTCTTGAATTCTTTTTCTTTCTGTCGCTCTTGGCGTGGACCAGCGAAGGGATCTCCGCTGGGGCCCGTCCTATTCTCTATTTATTCGGAACTTAAGTCTTTTTTCCTCGGACTTGGGTTGTTTTTTCTTTCCTTTTTTTGGATTCTCTTCCAGTGACCACGTTGTTTCTTAACCGGCCGTTTAAACATCGAGGTTTTTCGGCCTGTGGCCGTGCCTTTGAACCCATTCAATGTGGGGGACCTCCTTTTTTATTCAACTTATCCACTTGTCGGCGTCTGTTTGTGGCTGTTATTTTTTTCCCCCCGTCTTTGATTCTTTCTCCTCGCCTTTTGTGTTTTGGGGTGGTTCCCTTTCTGTTTTTCCCCCCCTGCAGAGCTTTTTCCAAAGTTGCCCTTCACCCTCTCGGATCTTTGCCCCGTTATCCTTCAACGTTTTTTCGTAGGTTCCTTTTTGGTCTGCGCCTTCTCTGGTTAAGTTCATTCTTTGAATCAATAGGACTTTCGGCGGCTCACCGTGGCCCCCTTACCCCGGGGGGGGCATGCCGTAGTTCGTCACACCACTTCGGGGTGTTCCCTCGACTTCCCCCTTCCCTCACCTTGCTTATTTTTTTCTTTGTTTGTCCCCAACCCACCAAGCTTGAAGTTGGTTCAACGTTTGCCCCGGGCACACCCCGTTCCCTTCCCCCCCTCGTTGGGGGGGGTGGGTTTGTGCCTTTTTTAGAATCCTTGGTTTTTCCTCCACCGAGCTCTCCCTTCGTTCCCGTGCCCCAGGGTTTTATTGCGAACCCATTTTTGCCCTGAGGATTGCGTTATTTTATTGGCCCACGCCCCCTCCCTCTACTCTCATTCCTGCATTACGGGGCGCGGTTTCGGGGTTGCAACTCCGATAATTTTGCTTGCTTTTTGACCCTTGCCACCGGGGTGCCTTTCACCACCCCTTCCCTTTTGTCCCCCTTTGACCCCAAGCTGCGCTTGGAAAAAAACCCCAGTGCTTTGTGTCTTTTCCGCTGTTTATTCAACTTCCGACCCTCTTATCTGGCTGACTTTGTTTCTAAGCACCCGCCAGCTGGCATTCCGCACAGATTTCCCCTTGTCCCTCTTTTTTTGTTTGCCATTCTTCTTCCCAAACACCTCTTCGGTGGGGGGCTTTTTTTTCCTCCTTTTGACTTGGGTTTGTTTTCCTTACTGCCGTTCAAACGGTTTTGTTTTTTGACCCTTGCCTCCCCTTTTGTAAAACCATTGCTATTTTTTGGCCCACCACCAAGAGGATTTTCCCTTGCTCGGGTATGGTTTTTTTTTCCCGGGGCACATGTCCACATTTAGGAGGTGCACCCCTTCCTTTCTTTTTTTCTCATTTTTTTTTATATTTTGGGGTCCCCCGGGACTTGGTGCCCATAATCTCTTTTCGCGTTTTGTTACCCCTGTTTCTTTTAGGCTTGCCTTTTTTTCGCTTGCAGCCTTAAAAGTTACTCGTTTGGCTTGCCGTCTCGAGGCTTTAACTTCTCCTCCTACAGCTTTTCTCCGATAAGGGACTGGGTTCTTTCTTGCTTTTTTTCAGTGTGCCCCCGTTTTCTTACTTTGATGTAAACATTCTCCCACCCCTACTGGCTTTCTTTTCTCTCTTTTCGGTTCCTCTTTTTTATTAGTTTTTGTTGGCCTAGGGAAGCCTTTCCCTTTCCGCGGGCAACATTCTTTTTGGTGCCCTTCCATTTTGATCTCCCATGCTTTATCTTTGCGTGTCTTTTTTCGGGTTCCTTTTTCCCCCCCCTTTCCCTAATTGTTGTGATTTTTGTTTTTTTCTAGTGTTGTTTGTTTGTCCCTTGAACCTTCGCCCTTCGTGGATTTTTGTGGTCCCCGACATTATTCTGCCATCTTTTATCTTTGGGACTTTTTTTTGCCGAATTTTTTCATGGTACCCCCTCCGGGTGTTTTTTTTTTCCTTTGTGTGGACAGATTATTTGACAACGTCCGGCCTTTGCCGGGGGCATACTCTCAGTCATCGTTGTCGGATTCCTTCTCGTTTTTTTTTTCCAGAGACCTTTGTCTTTTTCTCAACGGGTGTGTTTTAGGATCCTCCCTTTCTAGTTTTCCATACCCTCGCAGAGGTTCCCATGTTCGACGTATGTTCCCCCATTACCACGTTGGTCCCCTCCCACACTGAAAATAAACCAGGGGATCCCATAAATCTGTCCCCTAAAAAGGTTCCTCTTCCCACCTCGATTTTGCCTTTGTTAATAGGCATGTTTTCCTTCCTTTGGAGTTCGTCGTTGCGTTTTTTTTTAACCCCCAGGCTGCCCCTGGCGCCTTTTTTTCTTGCGTCTCGCCCTCTGTTGACAAAACTCGGAATGTTGGGTTGACACAACACAACATTTTTTCCCTGCTCTGTCTTGGAATTTTAGCCCCAACTTGGAGGGCGTTGCGTGGTTTGTCCTTACGGTCCTCATACAGTGATTTGTTTGCGTGGTTTGTCTTCTAGGGGCCCTGTTTCCAACGGTTGTCCCCTTAAAACTTCTCCCTTTTTCGGGGTTTTCATTTTGGCTTGGGCGGTTCCTTTTTTTCTTCCCCTTACACTGTCGTTCCCATGGCCAATCTACCCTTTTGCTGTGCCGCCCCCAATCGTAATGTTTGTTCTTTTTGGCGATCTCCGTTGACTCGCTTTTTTCCTTCAAATAGAAATTGCACGGGGGATTGCCTGTGACCATTTCCCGTGCAAAACACTTCTTCTCTCATGGTGGGAGGAGTGGATTTTTCTCTGGTGCATCTTTTTCTTGGCACATTTTTTTTTATTTTTACCTACCACTCTTCTTTTCTTGGTTTGTGCTTTTCTTCATCAATCCCCGAGTGTGTTTTTCCCCCATACTTTCGAAGCTCCCGTGGAGGATTTTTTGTTCCTGATGTCTTCCAGCCAAGGACACGGGCCCCCGAATTGGTTATTCTGGATTGGTTTCCCTTTTTTCGCCGTGAACTGTTTTTTTCTTTTTTGTTTTGTGCTCTGATGGCTTTTCCTTTGGGAGGACCGTGAAACCTTTGCCCCCGGACACCCCCCCCCAAGGAGCGGTTTCGACGGGGGACACCTATCTCTCTCTTTTTACTCTTTCCCCGTTGTTGTGGTTTTTTGTTCATTTTCTTTTTTTGGCCTTAAAACAGATTTTGTTCTCGTTTTTTTTTCCGATGCATGTTTTTCCTCACCGGGCTCCCCCCCACCCGCCCACTGGGGTGTTGTCGGTTTTTATTGGTTCACCGCTCGACTGGAGTTGCAATCACACACGTCCGTGCAAACCTAATTTAAATTCACCGGCTGTGATTGGTGATAGACTGCTCCGCCACTTTTTTGACCCTTTCTGGGCTGCCATGCGTCCTTTTTTTTTTGAGCATCTTCCCCGGTTCTTGTTCAGCTTTGGGCCCCCTCGGGGCCCTCGGTTCCTTTTGCCTACTGTCGCCCTCCCTGTGGCCTTCAAACATTTTTTTTAAGGAATGGTGCCGGTCTTGGGGAGGAAGTCCTTGTCGGTCGCTGGGGTTTTATAGCAACTCAATTGGACCAAAACACATCCTTTTTTTTTTTTGTTCTTTTTTTTCTTCTGCTGAATTCAGTTCTCTGTAGAAGGCCTTCGATTTATACTTCTTCAACCCTTACCCGCGGGTGTTTTCGTTTCATTGTTCCATGCCTTTATTTGTATCCCAAAAGGCCGCATTTGCTGCAATGGTCTTGCTTGCCAGTGTTTGGGCTTCCTCCTCCAGTTTTTCGTATGCCGGAATGTTTTTTTTTCCACCGGTGTTCCCAGTCCCCCCTTTTTTTTTTTTTGGAGATTATACCGACCCGGGTCTTCCTCCTTTTTCATGCCCGAATCGCCTTTGACTTGAAAACCATACTTTTTTTGTTCGAACCTGTTTGGGAAAGACTGTTTACAAAGGCCCCTTTGAGCATTTTCCGTTGTGATGCGGTGTCTGATGATGGGGCTTGGCCCTTGATGGGAATTTCCTTCCCCTTCCCTTGGTCTTTCGTAAACACCCTCCCAGGGTCATGAAAACCCCCCGGCGCCCCCGAATTGCTGGGTTTTGTTCCGTGGCGCGACCAACGTCTGGCTTGCTGTCCCCCCCATTTATAGCTTTCCTATTCTTCTTTTCCTTTCTTTGCTTTGGACGTTTCATAATTTTTTCTCGGACTTAGGTTTAGCTTTTCAGGTAGTTTGGTTTACTTTCTTATTGTTTTGAATTTTACCCCCCCCTCCTCTTCCGCCGTACAGAAATTTTTTCCCAGCTCTAGCTGACTCCTCTCGCCCTCACATCCAACGAGTCCCACTCCCCTTTTGCGTTGGATTTTTTTCCTTTTTTCCCCGAACCCCTCTCTTTTTCCCATTTTCCCGGTGCCCACCCCCACCAAGGTGGCACTTCTTTTTTTTCACGCTGGGTCCCAAAGGGGCCCAGTCCCAGGATTGGCAAATTCCCTGTATCAAATTGAGTTGGCGTCTCCGCATTCCCTGTGAGGGCAGTTTTTGTGTCTCCTTAGTCCTCACCAAACAGCGTCGCGTCTTCGGGTTGTCTCCCCCCCCACTTCCCTTGAACATTTGTTGGGGAGGTTGGAACCCAGCGTCCTTCTACTGCGCTTTCCTTTTATTTGGGGTGATGTTCTCCAAAAATGGGGTATTTGGCGGTTTTCCCGCTTTCGGCTGACCGGTCTCCTCTTCCTGTCCCCTTTTTTTTTTTTTTTTTTTTGAACTTACCCGGCCTCTCTACGCTGGTTGCCGTTTCTAACCATTCACAGTGCCGCCCCCAAAAGGCCCCTTTTTCCCTGTTTTTGCGCTTTGAGGCCCCCAGTTTTTTTCGGACCCCGTGGTGTTTGTCTTACTTCCCTCCGGGTGGGCATCCTACCCTGACAAACAATCCCCGGGGGCTTGGCGGTGCTCATCCTTCACCTTAATCTGTGGATCGAACTGGCCTGTTCGGCGAGTCGACAGGTTTTTCTGGCCTCTTTTTTCCGCGTTCTTTTAGTTTTTTTTTCCGCCCCTTACCCTTTTTTCGCACAAATGGTCATTTGCCACCCCTCCCTTCCCCGTGTTTAATTTTTGTTCGGGGGGTGGTAGTTTTTTTATTTTTCCCCCCACATCTGTCAGCCCGGCCCTGGTCTTTCCGGGTATGTACCCCTCTCCTTTTTTTCCCCCCTTCCAAGGGCACCGACCCTCAACCCCCGCTTGTGTGGACGGGCCCTCTCGTGTTGTACTTTACTTATCCCCATTGTCTTTAAGACATCTTTTGTTCCATTTCCCAGTGTCAAATTTCCTGGGGAAAGTGACCCCCCCCCTACACTGTACCCCTAAATTCTGTGCTTTCTTTTGAATCTGCCATCACTATTTTTTTTCCCCCCTTTTTTCTCTATTTTTCCTGTCGTACTTTCTTCATCGCCAGGGTTTTATCATTTTTCTCTTTCCGGGACCGTTTTTTTCCTGGGTCTACCACTTTTTTTTTTTTGGAGGGGGCCCATCTTTTGATTCACCAACCCCCTTTGTTATCCGTAACCACTTAGACGTAGATGTCTTAACTCCTCAGTGTGTTTTGTTTTTGTTCAGGTCCTTAATGGTGATTTTTTTTCCGATCCCCCCTTATTTGCCTGGTGACCCCCTTGTGGCGTTTTGGGGGTATGACCTGCTTCCCAATTGGTCCACTCTAGTTTTTTACATTCCTCGGCTCTTTATGTTTGCATTTTTGTCTGCCCAATTCTTGCGTGGTCCCTGACCCCAGGGAGTTTTTCGGTTGGAAGGAATTATTGAAAGGTTTTTTTTTGTTTTATCCAACATCTTTTCTCACACGTGATCGCCTCCGTTCCGTTTTTCTTCTTTATTTGTGTTTATGTAGGATTGCCAGGTTGGCTTTCCTCCCTTCTAGTTTGGGAGTGTAATCCCCAAACCATTGTCCTTTGGCCTTGGTGTTTTTCTTTTTTCGTTTCAGCCCTTTTTTCCCCCCCCCCCCCCCGATTTGGGGGGACGGGGAGGGGGTTTTGGACTGTGTGTCTGTTTCCCTCTATTGTCCCTGTTTTTTTGTATTAGGCCCTTTTTTATTGTGTTGTTCTGTGCCCCCCCTTCTATGTTTGTGACCCCGAAAACCCTTTTTGGGTCTGTTGGCTTGTGGGGGCGGACTTTTTTGAGGTCTCCCCCACCCTTTGCCCACCCCCCCAATTGTTTCCACTACACTTCGTCCCTTCTCTTTCCTGTGGGCCCGATTTTTGAAGTCACGGTCTTGCGGGGCTTTTTCCCCTGCTTTTGATTATACCCTTACTTTCTCCCCATTCCCCCCTTGTTGATCCCTTTTTTCCTGTGAACTAGGCACTACGCCCGGCGCAGCGCATTCCCGGGCAACTTTTAGCACACGGTCCACACAATTAACGTTTTTTTCCCCCACTTTTTACCTTTTTTTGCTGCGCGCAGATTTTCTTTCCCCCTGTTCATTTGGTGGAAAGGAAATCCGAAAAAACAAGTTTTTGTGTTTAATCACCATCCCTGTTTTTTTCCCCTGCCCGCCCTTCAATTTTTTTCTTCGTTTTCAATAGGCACATGGGCTTGTTATTTTCTGCTCCCTGTCGTTTGGTTCTTGTCTTCCCCCTGGTTGTTTCTTTTTCCCTTGCCGTACAGCCCACATGAGTTTCCTGCGACGGTTCACTCAATTGTTTTTTTTTTAAGGATGCCCTTCGCCACGATGAGACCTTTTCACCCCTCACCTAACCCTCGTTCTTTTACCCGGTGAAGTAGGTTGAGCTGGCGGTGGGGAACCTGTGGCCGTCTGTGTTTCCGTTTTTTCCACTCGTTGTTTGCGTCCTATCTCCTTGACGCCTCCAAGGGGCCGTTTCTACTGTTCTCTCTTTTTCTTCCCTTCCTTTTCCTTTCTTTTTCTACCTCTCAGCATTGTTTGGTTGTTGTTTGGTAGTTTGATGATACATTTGTCTCTCCCACGGGCCGGGTCCTTGAGCGTCGCTTCCCCAAGGCTGATTTTTTCTGGCTTTTCCCCCCACTGCGGCATTCCCTGTGCCGCTATTTTTCTTATTTGTCGTCCCATCCCCTTTAAGTTTTTACGGGGCGTCTCATTGGTTTTATTTCTGCGTCCTTTCCCTCTTGTCCCATCCAGGAACCTTTGAAGCGCTTGGGGGCCGCACCCTGTTTTCCCCATTCCCCCGCGGTTTTTCAAACATTGTCGATCTTCTTCCCGTGAGTTTCTCGTCCCCTGCGTCCTTCTTTTTTTTGTCTTTTTTTTCTTATTTGCGTTTTTTAAGTCCCTTTTTTGATTTCTTTTTTTTGGTTTGTTGTCTTTTTCCCCTTGCCCCCTCAGTGAACGCACTTTTGTTAATACAGTGGCCCAGAACGGCTGTACCGGCCTTTTTTTCCATTACTTTATACAACTTAGGGGGCGTGTCCCCCTTTTGGTTGTTTGTCGGTCTATCGCACGTTATTCCTCATTTTTCTATTCCGTCTCCCACAGGATTGGCTTTTCGCTGCCCCCACATTTGTGCACTTACCCGATCCGTCTTTTTCCCTGTCCTCTGTTTGTTACCCGTTATCCTTGCTCCTTCCCACCTTTGTTTGTGGTCACTCTTTTTTGAGGGTTTCGCCCCTTTTTGACCCCCCCTAATCCCCAACCACGATTGAGCGTATTTCCGGTGGCACTTTTTTTCACGAGCTTTTGACGTGTTTTTTGATCCATTCGTCTCTTCTTTCCCCCCCCATTTCCATCTTCAAGGCGCCCGCTGATGTTTTCTTTTGTGTTTCAACCCCGCACGGACAGATGGTATTTTCTCACCCCCCAAACTTGTGCGCAAGTTGCCTCGTTTTGACTTGTTTGTGTTTTCCCCGACCCCGGCCTGCGCCCCCATTTGCCCTTCTTGTCCTGCTCTGGTTTTTATTTCTTCCATGCGATTTCCACCCCACTTTCACCACCTTTTTCCACGACCCTTTTTTCATTGCTCGTTGCGCGTATTGCGCACACATTCTTTTTTCTTTCAGGCGTGTACTCCCCTGTTTCCCCCGCCCCCTTTTCAAACCAGCTCCCTTTTTCCTTTTGGTGACGCGGGCCTGCCCATCTGGACGGTCCGCCTTCTTTCCCTTTCCTGTCACGCCTTTGCGCCAGTGCCGTACGTTGTTCTTTGCTTCTTCCCCTTCATCCACGAAAAGCGTTTTGCAGATTTTCGTTCTGTTTTTCTTTTCTTTCCCACAATGTTGTTTTTTTCCCCCGTGGGACTGAACTTAGGGGCCTCGGTTTAGTCCCCCCCTTTTTGACTTACCCCTCTTGTCAACGATGAGCCCTTTCGTGTTTTGACTTCCATAGCCCGTGTGTTGTACGATTGCCCCGAGGCAGTGTCGATTGTACCTTTGATTTATGCTATCCCTGCGCTTTTTGATTTTGGTACTGTCAACTTTTCTCTAAACCCCCCGTTCAGTGCGATTTTTTTTTCCCCTCTGCACGGCTCCGCGATAATTGTTCACCGTTGCCCGTTAGAACTCCCCTGCCCCCCGTTTACCCCATTCTCTTCGTCCTGCGGTCCCCACGTTCGTCAGCTTCGTCTCCCTCTTCCCTTTCACTTTTTTGACCTTTTTCCTTTTTTTTCTTTTCTTCTCTGGCAAAAAAACCGTTTTGTGTCCTTCCCCCCCACCGTACAATCCACACTCGAAGTTCTGGTCCCCTCCCCCTTGACTTTTGGATGAGGTCGACGTGGCCCCATAATTTTTCTGTTGTCAACGAGTCACCTTTGCACCTTCGTAGTGTGATTAATGCCTTGAGTTCCTTCCCCCCCCCCTCCACACCGCATTCGGCCGCCACGTATGACGTATCCCTAGATGGATTTCGTGACAATCACGTCCTCACGTATCTGTTTTTTCCTTCCCTCTTTTTTTTCTTCTTTTTCGGGACGCACCCTGTGTGGCGTTCCGTTTCCCCTGGCCGCCCCCACTCTCGTTGCTGCTCCCCTTTATGGTTGGAAGTAATGGATTATTCATGGTTCCTTTCTTCTTTGTGCAGGTTGTAAGTGCCCGGGTGTTTTTGGGGGTGTTTTTCCGCTTTACGGTTTGGGTATACCCTTTTACATTTCCCCCCCTCATTTTGGCGTTTATTTCCCCCTTGTCGTTCTCTCCTTCTCTTCTTCACTGAAGTTACCGGGGGGTGACTCTTGGTTTTGTTCCCCCGCCCTCTGACCAAACATCTTTTTCGCTTTCCTCAACCGGTGGGGAGTTTCCGAGTCCATTTCCCCTTCTACCTTTAACTTCATGCCCCACGTGTTCCCTTCAAATAAGTGGCCCGCATTTCGCTCAACTGGCGTCCCCCACGTCCCCCCGTGTCCCGGCCCACCCCTTCCGAATCGTGCGGCTTTTTTCCCCCTCCCTGAAACGGGGCTTTCGTCCGGGTTCCACGAACATCCCCCCGCCAAGGTGCTTTTCCTTTTTCCCACCTTTCCGCGTTTTCCTTTCAATGTTTTGGGGAGTTTTTTTTTTTCGTTTATGCAGCAGGTCTTTGGATTAGTGCCCCTCCCCCTCTCGGAGTTGATGCTAGTCTCGTCCGATTAGTGGTGGTTTTGCGTGGTACCCCGGTTTGACTCACAGTATGTTCCCCTTTTTTTCTTGTCAGGCCGCCCTCTCAAAGGTTGTAAATGGCATTTCATTCTTCCCCTTTTTTTGAGGACGCCTCACTTCTCCGAGCTGTCCTTGAGGATCAGTAGCTGGAAAAGGCTTGGGCACCGTCCCCTTCTTGCCCGTCCACACCCCCCAAAACGTTGGACCTACGATCATGTGTGGTGCCCAGTAGAGTGCTTTCCTGACTAATTTGGGGGCCCCGCCTCACTTTTGCTTTTCCCCTTTGGGCCGTTTTCCTCTCTTCACCCCACCCCTGGTTTTGGCTGTGTTTTGCGTTTTTGATGGGAATCCAACCATTTCTCCCCCTTGTCGCCCCCCCCCGTATGGTGTCATGCGTGTTTTTTTTTTTCCGGCAGCTCCCCCGGCGGGGTAGGATTATTTTTTTTTTTTTTGTTTCGTTGACCCATGGTAATCGGGGTGGTCCGTTTTTGTGCGTGAACCCAAGGGGTTTGTAAGCCCTCCCGGTATGCCTTTCCCATTTCTTCATGGCTACTTGTAGACATGCCTTCGGATTTCGTTTTGCCCGTAGTTTTCGTTAATACACACACTCCTCCCCAACCCATTTGCCCTTCGCTGTTCTTCGGAACAGTTTACTCTTGCTCCTTCTTTCTCCCTTCCCCTCAAGTTTTTTTGGTTGTGTTTTCTTCGTGGGAAGGGTGTCCGGGTTTTTTTTTTGTTTTGCGGAACCGTCTGCTGCATTAGGTTTTTTGCAGTGGGGTTTAACTTCTTCCGTCGCTTCATCCCAAAACCACCCGTGAGTCCCCGTAGACTGGATGCCCCACTTTCCCCTTTTCCCCCCACTTCCTCACCTACCCCTGTCCCCCCTGGAGGGGCACCGGCCCACATTCCGATCCCCCCCCTGTTCTTTCTTGCTGCCTCTCCGTTAAAGTTATTGCGCCGATCGAATTACGATTTTTCATCCCCTGTTTTTCCCCTTGGGACTGCCCCCGTGATGTCGCCCCCCATCCATGCCAACACCCCGTCCCTTTTTACCTTAACATAGCTTGGCCCGCATCGTGCTTTTTAAAGCAAGGCGTTTAGCATTCCCAAAGTTTTACCAGGCTCCCCGTCCCGATATGCACTTCCGCGCTTCTGTTTTGTTTTTGTGTTCTTAGTGGGGTTCCCCCCCTTCCCTTTTCCCTTTCACTCGCCGGCGTGTACCGGTTGAAACAGTTCAACACTTCCTCCCCATGATGTTTCTTTTCCGTCATAACTCTTCTTTCCAAGGCAGTCACCAAGTTGACCCCTTTTTTCCCCCCCCATACCCATGCGGGATGCCTCTGGGCGTATTTTTTGGCCCCGGTTCTCCTGCCTCCCTTCCCTGTCCCCGAACCAGGGAAAGTTTTCCATTTGGGTCACCTAGTCGCAAGCATTTTCTTGAACTTTCCTCTTGTCTTCAACTCGAGCTTCCGTTATCCCCGTTTTTTTAGGTTTTTTGGAACAAGCACCTCCCCCGCTGACATGGTTAAGTTATGTATACGCCGCATGTCTCCCCAGCCCCCTTTCGGCCGGTTTTGCGGTTCAAAGTATATGGTTGGTTTGTTTTCCCTGTGTGTTGGACGGTTCCTTTCCAGGCTTTGACGTGCCATTTATTCGCCCCTTGTGCGTGGCCCCAAGCTCAGCCCCCTTCCCCCCCCCCCCCCAACATTTTTAGCTGCTTTTTGACCCCCCCCTGTCTCTCTTTTTTTCACTTAGGAGACTTTTACCCCTGGTAATTAAATTTTCAATTTTTACCCCCTTTCTTCATTGTCCCCCTTCTTTTTTTTTCTCATGGAGAAACGTTTTAATGTTTGTTAGTAATTGGTTTCCCCAAGCAGACTACTCACTACCCCCCTTTTTCCCCGAACTTTTTTAACATTCTTTCTCCTACGATGGATTTTATCCTTCCTCTCCCCCCTGCCTTGGCTTTTTTGCCAGACACCCCTTGTCTTGGGGTGACGGGGTACGTGTTCTCTTGTCTCCTCCTTTTCCCCCCCATGCCCCCCCCCCACATTTGCTCCCTTCAAAGGTTCCCCTTGCCCCAACAGCCACACCAATCCGAATTTTTCTGCTAACCGTTTTCTTGCAGTTCGGTTCTTTTCCCCCCTTTTCAAAACCTGTTTTCTTGAACTTTCACAATTCCTTTTTCACGCCCGGTGTCAGTGGGTTAGAGCCCTTGTAGCCCAGTTCGAATCGATCCTTCCCCCCTCTTGGTTCTTTTTTTTGGCCAACAAAAAAAAACTGTTGGGTTCCCAGGGGTAATGTTGATTTGGCCCCGTTAAACCGTTTTTAGCTTACTCGTTGTGAACATTCCCGCCTTCCTTTTTTTTTCCGGTCTTGGACCCCTTTTTTTCCTTCCAGTCTTGCAAGGTGTTTCGGGGGGGGCATTTTCGTTTTTGCTCTTTTTTATGTTTTTTTTTTAATACCAGCCGTCCCCCCCCCCTTTTTTTTTCCTAGTGATGGTTCACCCTCAGTCGGTTTGCAAGCAACCACAACCAGGGACCCCGCGTCCCGCAGGTCTAGTTCTAAAAGAACACTGGTCCTCGTGGGAATCTCCTCCCCGGCTTGTCACAGTTTTCCCCCCTCATGTTGTGTTTCTTTTCAACCTACCCTCGCTTGTCTTCTCCCTTTTCTGTGAACTGACGGGGAAGTTTTATTTCTTGTCCAACCCCCCAATGGCCCTTTTCGTCTCCCCACTTCGTTCGTCGGCCAAAAAAATAAGACTTTTATGGCTGGACTGCAGTCTCGCCCCACACATTCGTTTTTATTTTTTTTCTCTTTTCCCCCCAGAACCCACATTGGAATTTTTCTATTTTTACCGTGTCGATTTGTTTTTTGGTCTCCCCTTCACTTGAGGCCCCCCTCCCCACACCGCCCGGGGTTTTCATAGTCTTGTGAGTTTCCTTTTTTTCCCCTGGTTTACCTGCTTTTTCTGGCGGGCGGTCGTTTTGCCCTTCTTCCCTGTTTTCGTTTTTTTCCCCCCCCCCAATTTCCAAGGACTTCCAACTGACCCACTAGATTATTCATCTTTTCTCGTTTTGTCCGGATTAGATTCCGTCCCCCCCTTTCGGGTGATTCTTTCCCTCTCCTTGGCTTTTGTGTCGCCCCACCCCCCCCCCTCAGTCGTTGTGCTCCTCTTACCTTCCCCATTTGTGCCAAGCGTTTGTTCAGGGACGGTAGGAGTTTCTTTTTGTTTATTGGGGCGACTCACTTTTCCCCCCGTTCCTTTTCCCAAACGTCCACCGCAAATATGTTTTCAGCTGGCTCCACAGGGGGTTTTCCCCGAATCCTTTTTTTTTTAACACTGGGTTTTTTGCATAGCCGCAGGGGTTTCATTGGTGGTCTTTTAAGGGGCACCGTGTTTTTTGGACCGTTTCCCGAAACTTTGGTCCCCCCTTTCGGGCTTTGCCTTCCCTTTCGTTCGGGGTGGCTTAGATGTCTCCCGCTAGGGTTATTGGTTTTTTTTTTCTTTCGGCCCCCTTCCCGTTGCGTTTGGTCCCCCCCCACGACCGGCTGTTACGGAAATCGGTTATTCTGAACCCCTTCTATACGCGAATTCCACTCCCCCCCGGTGGCAATAAATCTTGTTTCCTTTTCTTTCTTTCTTGTTTTGTGTCTTTTCTTTTTCTTTCGGTCCCCCCCCTTCAAGGCTAGGTTGTTTTTCCCAAAAACACTTCCTTCCTTTCCCCCCCCTGGTGGGGAAGTTCCCCTGGGCCTTTGGTTCTTTCACACGCTGGAACTGAAGTGATAACAATCTTTTTTTTTTCTCGCCATTTTTTGGGTCCCTTTTGTCGCGTCAGGCTTTTATGTGACCGACCCCCCTTTGGTATATGCCTTTTCCGCCATGAATTGTCTGCGCCCCCCCAAAAAGAAACACTTTTCTTACCCCCCCCTTGTGCCACCCCTTGTGAAGTCCCCTTGGGCTGTCGGTGTCTTCTCGTCTCGCCGCTTATTTTTTGTATGTTTGGAACGTGATTTCTTCACCTTGTTTGGGCTTTACCTGTTTGATTTGCTGTTCTTTGCTGATTTTTTTCCATTCCCTCATGCGTTTTTCCGTATCCATTCCCTCTCCTGTTTTTTTCCCTCTGTACGTCTTCCCCATGGAAGTTAAAAAAAAACAAAAACGCCCCCCCGTAGGCCTGACAAAGATTCATTTGATCCCTCAACGTGTGCAGTCCCCCTGCCACGTTGTCCTTCCCCGGTGAAAAAACGTTTTTTCTCCCAAGGAACTTTTCCACCCTTTAGATTTTTTTTTTCCTCGGTTTCCTTACAAATCTTTATTGGGGGCGATTGGGCCTTTTTTAATGGTTCTGCTGTTCATGCCCAAAAGCTTTTCCTGTCATTTCCCTCCCCCGCACCCCGAACTGAAAAGCGACTTAAGTTCATTTTTTTCCCCCCAGATTTTTTTTCCCCCCCAAACATATCAAAGAGCCCTTTTCTTCTGGGCAGGGTGGCCCTCTCCATTCCTTGCCACTGGGTTGTTTCCCCCCCACCGGGGGGCTGGTTTCTGTCGGACCTGGAACCGCTATACCGGTCCTCCCAAATTTCTCTTCTTTTTTCTCTTTTTGTTGTTGAGGGAACGTTTGAACTTTCTTGTTCTCCATTGTGCCGGCTTGGCTTTTTGACACACCAGCCGGACGGGTTTCCTCTGTTTTCCCCTCCACGGAACCTTCCCCCTTTTTTTTATTTTTTGTCGATAACAAATTACAATGTTTTTGTTGCCTTTCCGGAGTCATTTTCGTTCTTTCTTTTGTCACCCCCATTCGCTTTGTTTCCTTAACCTCGGCCTTTTCACCATCGTGATTTTCACCTTGTTTGCCGGCCCCCGTCCACCCCCCCCCCTTTTTTTTGTCCCAACTGGTCCGACTTCACTTTTTTTACCCCTGTCCCCCTGGCGCTGGTCTTTGTTTTTGCCCTCTTTATTGTTGCCCCCCTTGTTCGTGCCCATTATCGTTTTTCCACCGTTCCTTGTTTCTTTTTGTGACGGACAAACATTCGTCTTTAACCCCCCTTTTCTGTTTGTGGCCCCCGAAGTAGTCTTCCCCTTTTTCCTTGTCTCATGGTGCTGACCGGTTCAGTTAACCTTTTGGTCTTTTGCGCCCTTTTTCGCGTCCTTTTTCCCATCCTTTTTTTGCTCCCCAGGGCTGTCTCCGCGGGGCCCCCCATTTGGCCCCTTGTCACCGCATGCAGGCTTTTTCTTCCTTTTCCCTCTTTTGTTTGTTTTTCCCGTCCAGGGGATCCTACCCCCACCTTTTCCTTCGGGGATTTAAGTAGTTTTCCCCACAAAAACCCCTGCTTGTGAGTGGATGCACTGCCTTCATCCACACGCCCCCCAGCTGCCCGTAGTTTACTGATTTTATTTCCTTCCTTCCCTTGTAATTCCCCGGTCCACAACACGCCGGCTATTGTCAAAAACGGGGGAGATTTGCGGTTTCTGCCCCCCCCATGCAAAACCTGGTCCTATTTACAAGTTTCCCCTTTTTTTTCTCCTTCCCCGTGGGCCGGGTTTTCATCCTGCTATTGTCCTTGCATTTCAGGGGATTGGTCCCCCCTACCCCCTACCTAGGCCCTGGCCACACAGATTTTCTCACGGGGCTTTTTGCGGCTTGCTCACGGTTTTTGTAGTTCCCTTCCCCTTGGTTTTTCCACCACCGGGTCTACTGCTTTTAGTTTGTCACCCTCATTGTGCGGATGCTTCCCATACGGTCCAGCCGCTTCCCCCCCTTCACACTAAGTTTCGAGCTTGCAGGATTAGATGAAACCCCTTTACTAGCGGGGGTGGTGGTCCCGCCCCTTCCTATCCTTTCCAGCAAGACCTCGTTTTAGCGTGTGTTGCCATCGATTAGATATTTTGTTAATCCCTTTTCCCCCAAAATGGCATATTCCTTACAATTTGCAGCCCTTTTCTTCGGGCCCCACAGCACATTGGCTCCATTTCACGAATGCAACCCTCACGCGGACGTCCACGAGAAGTATCGTTACACGGCGCTTGTTTAGGGCTTCGTGGTATGAACCTTGTAAAACCCCCCCGCATGTTTCCATTCCTTCTTAGGCTTTCCCCTCCCCCCTCTTTTTTCAGATTTTGATTGTGTTTTTTTTTTATTCGTGTTTTTGCATGTTGAAGGCGGCACTTCACGCTCCACCTCCCGTCCCTCCTTTCTCAGTCTTTCCCTCCACCAATGGGCAGTACTCCTCTGCCAGGACGAACCAGATTCAAGGGGGGGAATCTTCGCCCCCTTTTTTCGGTTAGGGTTGTTTTTACCCCCCCTCTTTTCTCTTAGCCCCTAGCTCTTGCTTTTCCCAACTCCTCCCCCCAAGGAAAAAACCACGCCTTTGCATTTTGGTGGTGCGGGTTTCCTTCCCCCCTTTTTAGCCCTCCTCTGGTACAGTTTTTTGTCAGATGGGGTTTAAGTTGGAAACCGAAGTCTTCCTCCGGTGGGGAATTGCTTCCCCCAGATTGCCGCTATGTATCCCGCGTTATATCTCAGATCCTACATTTCGAGCGACTCGTTGTTCATCCTTCGCTTGTTGGAATTGGGTGTTTTGTCTGTTTCTCACATTTTCTTTCATTTTGTTCACTTTGGCCCCCTCGATCGCTTCGGCCATTGGTTTGAATTTCTTTGTCTTTTTTTTTGTTGGGTGGGCCCCACCCGTTTCTTTTCACTGTGAACAGTCCCTTCTATTTTTTTTACAGGGCATGCCCAACTTGGGCGTGGTGTACTGTTCTAAATTCCGGCCCTGGATTTCTTTCCCCCCGTGTAACTGGCTTTTTCTTTGGTTCCGCGTTGTCGCACATTCTCTACCTTAGGTCGATTGGACCCGTTTTTTTTCCCCCCTTGGTGGGGTTGAAAAGCGTGTGTCTGGTTTTTTTTGGGGCTTTTGTTTCCAACCCTCCCGTTTGGTTTTCCATTCCAAAATCCGGGTGATCCCTACGGGTCCATGTAAAATACCCCTTCCCCATTTTTCCCTCCTGTTTTCTAATTTCACCTACGTCCTCGAATTTGTTCCCACCCGGGTCCGTTTAAGCGCAACCCCTCTCTCCGGGCCTGCCCCACTTTTACCAAGTTTCTGAGCGGTTCGTTCCCACAAGTTTTTTTTGGCCTGCGGTGTATTTTCTGCATATTCATTTTTCCCCCGGTATCCCCCTCAAACGTTGTGTGCCGATCTGGATTCTGTTTTGACCCAACCTGTCCCGGCTTAATCCCGTTACTTTTTGAGTTCAGCTACTCCTTGCTGCCCCCGATCGAAATCACCATCGCGCCCCCGCACTCTCTTTGGGCGTGATCTGCCTTACATTCTTGTTTGTACTGTTTTGACAGCACACCCCTTTTTTTTGCTGAGTCGTCCAGTCTCAGTGGCCTGTAAGTTCTTTGAGTTGGTCCATCTTTTTGGTCCTTCTGTACCCGGTGACACCCCCCGCTCCCCTTGTACCCCTTGTTGGTTATCACCAGCAATCGGGGACGGACCACTTGCTGCGACCACCATCCACTTTTTGCAACCACCAACCATTTTGTTTCCTGGTGGACCATTGTTCCCGTTTTTTTTCCCTATTTGCGCGAGGCTTCTTCCGTATGCCGTTGGGTCATTTCGGTAAAACCCCTCTTGTTGGTCATTCGTGGTCATCCAATCGCCTTCCCCGCCCTGGTTGGTCGGGACCACTCCCCTTCAGCCCACCAAACGCGGGGCTTTATCTTTGACCCCGTTTGCGTTTTTCCTCCCCATTCAAATGACCGTTCCTTACCTTTATACGTCATGGTTCTTCCCCGTCCTTTTTCCCCTTAACAGCGCTGACTTTGTTTATCTGTTGTGTGTTCTGGTTTGTTTTGATGTTTTGTGCCCCCTGTTCCCCTGCGGTGGTGGAATCGGGAACGTTATTTAACCCCCAGCTGCCTCCTTCGGCCTTATTTGCTGTTGTCCACTTATCTCCTCCACTCTTTTTTTTTCCTTCCTACTTTTGGGTTGTATGAGTTTGTCATTTTGACGTTTTGCTAGACTTTTACGGCTCGTTTGCTTTCCCCCCTGTTTTTCTGGTAATTTTGCTTATTTTGAGTTTATCGTGGGGTTTTTCCCCTGCTGACGCCCTCACACAAAAGAAACCGGAGCGCCTGTGTGATCCTCCCCAATCCATCTAAACTTCCCCCCATTGGGGGGGGGCGCCTTCGTCTTTCCTTCAAACCAAGTCTCTTAACTTGAACAGCCTTTGGAACCCATCTCGCATTTTTCCTTGGGGCCCCCGCGTCTTTTACCCTGATGTCTGGCCTCCTCCCTTTCTTTTCCGGGGTTTCCTTTTTAATTTTCCCTATAACAGCCCCCCCTGCTCCCCCCCTGTCTCCGGTGTTTTTTGTTCTTTTTTTACACCGTTGGCCCCCCCCCCCCACCTTCTTTTCGACAGGCTGGTTACAGATTGGGGACTTGGTACTTCACCCGAGAAGGTAGGGACAGTTTCCCCCCCGCCTTTTTCCCTCTGGCCCCCCAACCAATATTTTCGGCCTCACTCTTTTCGTCCCTTCTGCCGGGCAATTTTGTCTGCCGTGTATTCTGTTCCTTGACGGCGTGAGTTCCCGCTTTTTCCGCTTTGGATTGTAAAAAGCGATCCACGTTGGTCTGGTTTTCAAGGTTTTTCCTGGCGGCTCATTTCCTCCGTCACATCCTGCCCTTTTTTTTTTTTTTCTTCGGGGCCCCTATTATATGGTTCTTCATTGGTTTGCTTTTCCCTCCCCCCACGTTTTCGAGATGAACTCTGTTCCGCCCGGGGTACTTTTGTGTACCTTTCGACCTATTCCACTTTCCCCCCCCCGAACGGTGGGCTTTTGTTTTGTTTTTTTCCTCCCCACCCTCTTCTGCGTGAACATCAAATGTTACTTGGACCCAGGGCGACCCTGGGACTTACGTACCCATTTTTTCTTCGGTTTTCCGCTTATTTTTGCTTTTTTGTGGCGTCCCCCCTGTTCCACGGGTTTTGTAGCATTGTGTAGCCGTGTTTTTTTTTTTTTCGACCTTTTGCTCGCGATTTCGGTGGCGATCCCCTCCGGGTTGGGTGGCTGACCATACTTCCGATTTTTTGCCACTTAGGGGTTCCTTTTCGTTTTTTTACTTTTCCCCTGCTTTATTCAAATCCGGATAACTTCTTTGCATACTTTTTTAATGTTCCACTTAGTTGCCCTTCGTTTTTGTCCACCCCCCCAACCCTCTATACCCACAAGGTTACCCAGTGAGATTTCACATTTTCTTTTTTTCAGCATCTTCTTTCTTTCTCAGGCCGGACCCCCCCCCCCATGTGTTTTGTTGGCACAAAAAAAGCCCATTTTTTTTCGTGCCCTACTGGGTTCAATTACTCAAGCGTTTAAGTCTTTCCTGCCCTAACACCACACCCCCCACTTTTTTTTGGCTCTGTTGGTTTGTCAACTCACTCTTCCTATGGTAACCCTTTCGTCCCTCGACCCTGAGGAGGTTTCGAACTTTTCCAATTTCAAAACCCAACTGCCTTCTTCTCCCTCACCCCTCAACCTCGCCACTTTTTTGTACTTTGATTTCATTGCTCTTACCGCACTGGTTCTCGAAGGGGCTTCCCCAAAAAAAATGTTTTTGGTGAAAAAGTGAAATTGGGTTAGTGACCTGATTTTAGGGCGACGACCCATCCTTTCTATGCATCGGGACTATCCCTCCGTCTACTCATTGGGGGGGGCCCCTTACATTTTTCAAGTTAAACCCGCAGCGACCCTCCCAGCCGTTATTCCTATCTTTTTGGAGTTCTTGTTCTTGAATCAAACTACGGAGTTATAGCTCAGAGGACACCCCGTTTCCCCCCTTTTCTTTGTTTCAACTTGCCATCGGGCAGGGGGTTTCAGGTCTTCCACCCACCATTTTACCGTCTTTTCTTGACACTTTTTTCTTCAAGCGTCGATTGGTACATCCCTTTATTGGGACTTTTTCCCCTTTTTCTTCCGGGGCGAAAGTCCCTTTTAGTGGTTTTTTTTTTCCCCCTGCTCTCCGTGGCGCCCGTAACCCACTGGGGGGCGCGTCCCCCCACAACCCTTCGATTTTTTATTGTGTCGCCAGTTCCACGCTCCCACCTTATGGTTTATTTCACCGGTCCAGGCCCCGAAGTCCCCCCGCGAATGGCCATTCCCTGCACTTGCCGCTCCCGTTGAAGGTGTTGACATTCCCATGTTTTCATTTTGCTGCCCGGGTTCCCCCCCAGTTTTTTGAATTCAGAAGAGGGGGAGTCCCACCCTTCTCCGGCACGCGCGAAACTTTTGTGTTGGGAGTATCGGTTTTTTTCCACCTCCTCTGTTCTTTACTGGCTAGGTCCCCGCCGGCGATTCCCTCTGACGTTCATTCCACTTTTTCCTCCCCAGGTCTTTAATTGTATTGAATGGTCGGACCCGGTTGACAATTGGTTCCTTCCCCACACTCCTTTTGGATGGTCCAAAAGGGGCTGTGAAAGTTCAGATCCTTTCAAACACAAACCTGGTTGCCCAACCCCACAACAATGCCGGGTGGTTGTGCACCATTTTTTGACCCCGAAGGGGTAGCTGATTAGCAACGCGAGGCCCTTTTTTGGTAGGAAGACCCGATACCCCTGTTTTTCCCCTTTTTGGACCCCCCTAGGCGGGGATTTGTACGACAGTTTCTCTCCTCGGCTGCCCCTGCGTGGGGTTGTTTTTTGCGCACCCAGTGCTCTTTTTTAGCCGCCCTGACTTTGATCCCCCCCGTTTCCTGCCCCCGGGAGCCTTTTGTTTACGGGCCAAGTCCCCCGTCATTTTTTCACCCCCTGTTTTTCCGTGGTGTTGGTCCTTGGTGAAGTACCCCGCTTCGGTTTTAAATTTCACCATCTTCCGGCTCTGTGCAAAAAAATTGGTGGCCCCGGGGCTTCGAGTTTATGATTTGGTTTGGGACCTGTTTTTGGCGTCACCATCTATGATTGTGGCTTTTTCCTTTTTGGCCCCCACCACTCACTCATCCGTCAAGTTGACCAGATGGATTTTTTTGACCTGTGAAGGCTTATTCAATCAAACAAATCCCCACGAGTTCGTAGGCGACGCCCCCCTTTTTGCAGCATTTTCGGGTTGTTTCCGTTTTTCCCCTGCCCCCTTTCCGCCGTTTTGTTTCAAGGGGGCGTTTATCGACCAAAAAACCCCTTTTTTTTTTTTCCTTTCGTTTTCTTGATGGTGGCCCCCCCCTTGCTTACTACCCCGTCCCTTTTTTGTCCCCAATTAACAAGTCCGGCTGTGGGTTTTTACATATAATTCTAACAACGGTGTTTTTTTTCACTGTTTGGGGACCTTCGGCACCGCCCCGGTCCCCTTGTCAGATTCCCCGGAAACTCTGTCACCACCCTCCCCACAATTCCCGTCCACCAGAAAACCGGTTGGTCAAGTGTGCGGATACCCGTTTGGTTTGTTTTGCAAAAACAACCCCCCGTCCCTTTTTTTTGCATCGTTCGACCCCCCCATCCACTGGGGTCTTTCGTAGGCTTCACCCCACGTTAGGTAAGAGTGTGTGATCTTCTTTTCAACGTTTTCTTCCCCCTTCTTTCCTTTTTTCGGGCCTTTAGGACAAACTTCTTGTCCGGCCCCGTTTTTTTTCATAAATGCGCGTTCCCTGGTTCCTTGTTCGTGGATTTTTCCCAATTTAACCACCACCCCCGAAAAGCTATCCCCCTTTTTCCGCGTGCATTGGGGGGGGGGACCAACAGGCAGTTGGGAGTGCTTTTCGTTGGGGGCTGGGGCACCCTGCGTTCCCCTTTGGCGGGGATCTTATCCCCGCTCCTTTTTCTCCGTTTTTTGATATTGTATTGGTGAGAGACTTATTTCTAGATGTCCGGGTTCCACTTTTTTTGGGCCCCCCGTTTTCTTTTCCATCTTTCTCGTGCTTCCCTGGACCGACCCCTTTTCTTTTGGGCATTTCTGATTAAGTTAACATTTCGCTTTCCCCGGTCCGTTTTATTTTTTCTTTTCTCTCCGTGAAACACATCCTACTACCCATGGGCAGGGAACCTCCCGTCCCTTACTTCCGTTTGGGCCCCTGAAAACACCCCCCCCCCAGTGGATGTGTCCACTTTCTACCCACCATTTTTTTTCGCTTCCACTTTTGGGGGGTGGGTTCGGGTTGTTTTCTTGGTTTTTGAGTTGTGGTTTATGTCCTTATCTATGTCTGTCCCGGTGGGCGGGGCTCCCCTTCTTTTCAACTTATCGTTTCACCATTTATGATATGCCATATTCACTGGCCGTTCTTTTTTCCTTTTATTCTCCCGAAGGGGAAGGTTTAGGTAACATTGTGGGGTCAGGTCAGTGTACCTCCGCTTTCCTTCACTTTTGCGATTCCCAGTCTTTATGGTGCTGACTCTCCCAATTTTTTTTCGCACTTTTCCTCTTGGGCGCACCCCTCCGTTTTTTTGCCCGCATTCCTTACCATATTGGTTTTGGGGTTCGAAAGTTGGTCCCCCCACCCATGGTGCACCCAACTTGGCATTTTTTCCCTCCCCCGTCAAGAGGGTGGGGGGGAAGTGTTGATTTAGTTGGCGGTTTAATTTGGTGTCTAACCCCGTAGTTCTCCCCATTCTTACCGCCGGTCTTTTCCCTTTTTGGCCCCTGGGATTTCGTCCTTGCAAAAACTTGCTCTTTTGTTTCAGACCTCGCGTATACTTTCAGCCACGCCGGGGGCGTTTACGGCAACCTGGCTACGTGCATCCCTTTTATTTTTTCCATGCCTTCCCCCCCCCGTTGGCCTGTGTTTCCCCCAGTGCATTTGCGCTGTTCCACACCCTTTTCTTGGTCCAGGTTCAACCCCCTGTCCGCCCCTTTTTTCTTTTTTTTTTTGTTGGCGGCTTTTTGATACCTCTGAAAGGGGATTCGGGGATTGATACAAGTGGGTCCAAATTCCTCTTTGGGTCCCCCCCGTTTCTTATTTTTTTCCTCCCTTTCAAGCCTTTTTTTCTGACTTCCGGTGTGGGTGGGGGGGACCCCAATGGACATTTTGTTCGGTCCCCCTGAAACCCCTTTTTTTTTTTTTGTCCCCCAGTCTGTTCAACACATGGGACCCCAACCTCCCTTCTTTTTTTGCCCCGTTTGTGGTTTTGATGCGCTCCTTTTGCACTTTTGCGAGGATTCGGTACCTTTATTTCCTTCGAATTTGTAGATGGTTGGCTGGACTTATCCGCTTTCTTTGGGGTTGGGTTCTCGCGTTTTGTTTCGTGCTGCGCTCGTCGGTTTGAAAACTCTGCACGTCCAATTTCACCTATGGCGGCTCCTTTTTCACGATTTTTTTCCTACTTTCTCCCTTTGGGTCCCGTGCTTTTTTTTACCCGATTATTTTGGTCCTTTTCTGTCCATGTTTTGGATTTTTGTCTTTTTTTCCCGCGTCCCCTTGTCACCCGGGTTTTTTTTTTTTGCTCCACACTTTTTCCACCCAAACACTGGGAACCAGGTCTTTTTTGGCCTCTTTTTTTTTCTTTTTATTTTCGGGGGGGACCAAAGTTGTTGAATTGGCCTCTTCAAAATTTCCCGCTCGATTGCCGGTTCCCCCTTCTTGTTTCGTTTTGTTCTCAATCCCTCCCTTTTTGCCCCCAGTTCCCTTCAATCCCATCGTTTGAGATGGTTCATTCCCCTTCCTTTTCTCCTTCTCGCGGTTGAATGTGTTTGTTATACTTTTGAATGGGTTCAAGTTGCCCGCATTCGTCCTGCCCCACCTTTTTATTGGGGCCCGTCACTTGGAGGTGGTCTTTCCTTGTTGGGCGTTTTTTGCTCCTTAACGGGTCCCTTTCTTCCCCCCTTGGGTTGGGCTTGGTTCTGGAGCATGCGTCTGAACCACAGTTCCCCCTTGGCCATTGTGTCCCGCCCGAGCATTGCCCTGAGAGAAATCCCATCTTTTCGGCTCAATTACTTTTCCCTTAGTTGGGAGACTTTTTACTTCCTGTCGATCACCCCTTTAAACTACGACTGTCATCTTTAATTTTCCCCCCCCCGTCCATTAAACCCGAAAGGTGTATCCTCCTTTGGTCACTTCCTGTTTTCACCCTAACCTAAAAGGTGTTTACGCCATAGTACCGTCTCTATCCTCCTTGTCCTCTCTCCCCGACCTCTAGCCCCGCGTACTGGCCCGCCCGGAGCCTTTGCTTGTTCCCCTCGTGCTCCCCCTATTTCGCCTCCCTCCCTCTTCCCCTACCTTAAGCCACCCTCTCTCCCCTTACCACGGTCCGGCCAGAGGGCCGGAGCCCACATCCTACTCTTATGGGGGAGATCTCGTGCGCTGCGCGCCTTCCTAGCTCTCGGTAACGCCTGATCCCCATTACATTGAAAACACTCAGTGGAGTCTTGTCACAGCCACCCCCCTGGGGTTCTCGTTCCCTCCAAGATTTGACAGACCTATGGCGTTTTCCCTTTGTTCCTGTTTTGGCTTTCTTTTGGCCTTTGCTTTGTTTTGGCAGAGTTTTTCCCTTTTGGCAAAACTGGCGTTAATGTTTCTGGGGTGTCCTTTGGTCCTCTTTAAATTCCTTCCGTTTCTTTGAGTCTTTTGCAAAGGCGCCGGTCCCCGAAGTGCTTTTTGGAGTTTTCCTCCCCCTGGACGGGGGGGCCACGTCTGGACCAATTGACCCCTTTCAGCTTTTTTTCTCCCCTTTTTTGTTCGTTGTCTTGGGGGGCGGGCCCAGGTTTTGGCATTTTCCCCTTTTTTTCTTGCTACTTCCCCCTTTTCCCGGTGTTCTTGTCCTTTATCTTGTTCACCCTCCGTTTTTTTCGTTTCAGGACGTCCACATCTCTTTTTTTTCGGTTGTGTTCTGCGGGCCTTGACCTCCACGCAAACCCCACGTTCGCCTCATGTTTTTCATTTTGGAGTTGGGGCGGTGGGGTTTTGGCTGGGAAGCTCTTTCGGGCGTTCCAATGATTCTTCCTTATTCTTTTTTGGGATCGTAAACACCCCTTTTTGATTGGCTTTGTTGGGTAGGTTCATCAATTGATTCCGCCGCGCGTGCCGTTCATTTTCTTCACCATCTTTTTTTTTTTTTTCTTCAGGGGGCGGGTTTTTTTCGGTCAAGATTTTGTCCCGTTGCTTTAGCCGTCAGACTTTTCTTTGTTTTTACTCCAGGGGGTCATCGGTACCGTGGTGTTGAATGATTTCTGCTCGCTGGCGGTCTTGTTGATTTTGGGCACTTTCCGTTTTTTTCGTGGACCAAAAAAAAGTGTCCGCCGTTTCTCTTTCCTTTTTCCGACCCCCATTATTCTCGCTTTCCTCTCTGTTTCCGTTTTTGGCGCGCGCGTTTTCGTAATTTTTTGCTTTTAATTTGGTGGTTTTTTCCCTGGGCCCGGTAGCTTGTTCCCCTTTGGGAGGATGTTCCCCCTGGCTTGAGACTTGCATACAACAAACATTCCCTTGCCCCCACCCTCAATCACCCCTCACAACCCCGGCGTTGACTTGTGGTTTCGCCCCCCCGATCCCAGGGGCGTTCCTGGGGTTTGGTCCAATCTGGAACTCCGAAAGGCATCCGGCGTGCTCTGACCTTGTTCCTCTTTCCACCCCCTTCTCGCTGTGCAATTTCGTTTATTTGTTTTTTTTATTGCCCAGGGGACGCCTTTTTTTTGTCCGGTGGTAATTTCCCCCCTTTTGCCCTGTTTTTTTTTTTGTAGTAACTTCAATCTTTCCTTTTTTTTTTTGCACCTCTTAAGGATTCATTTCCATTTCGCCGTCACATAACGTTTTGTTGCTTTTGGATTTTGCTCCTGTTGGCGACGTCGTCCGATCTTCACCTGTTCCCCTGAACCCCCCGTTTTTCTTACGGCATTTTTTTTTCCCGCGTCAACTTTTCATCCAACACAAACAAGCAGTTCGGATTGCCCCCAGCCATGGGGGTTGTCCTGGTTTCTTTCAGTTGCACTGCACAGACGTCCCTTCCGGGCGCAAATGTTTTTGGGTTCTTTTTTTCACAATCAACCGGTTTCCCCCGCCCCTCGCGTTCTTAATGCAATCCCAGTCCCGTGTAGGCGCGGCTCTGTCGACATCCCGCGTTTTCTGTTTCCTTCCCCAACTTATGAAAGAAACGTTCACCCCCCTGATGTGCCAGGCCCCCTTTTTTTTTTATTTGTTTTGTTATTTGTTGCATCTTTCTTGGTTTTTTTGTGCGGTGGCAGCAAGAAATGGGGCGGGCACGCCCGTTCTTTTTTTTCGTTACCAAATTTTTTTTTCCCTCTTTTAGTTGATTTGGGGTTTACCCCCCCCCCCCACCGTTTTATTTTCTTCTACCCGGGTACGATTTAATAGGAACCCTAACTTCCTTTGGAAACTTTATGCCTGGGGGGCCGGCCCTTCTTTTTTTTTTTTTTTTTAGGATGTATGTTTTTTTATAAAGCTAAAATGGGGGGTTTGCCTCTTTTTCGTTTTTTTCCCTGACCCCCCACAACACGCGCGTACTTCACCCGTACTGGGTGTGACATTTCCAACCTGGCTTGGAGTTCTTTTTCGGACGATCACCGTCCCTAGGGTGGGCCAAATTTTGTTCACCTTTCTTTAACTGTTGTTATCTTTCCCTCGCCCTCCCCAAAATTTTGTGTCCCGTCTGCAGTTGGCACCCCCTCCCTGGGCTATCCTGAATATCTCAAAAATTTGTGGTCATTCCCTCTGTTCGCCTTTTTGTCCGATTTTTCCCGAGTGTAGGTTCGCCTGTTTATCCAACCTACTTCCGCCGTTGTTGAGAGTTTCCACCCCAACATTCCCTTTTTTTGCTTATTGGAGTGTTTTTTTTGTTAAAAAGGTGTGACTTTATTAATACCCTCTTTTTTTTTTCGTTTTGCGTGCATTTTTTTCCGAGACAACCATCGTCTTTGGTTTTTTTTTTTTTTATCTTTCCCCGGACGGGTACCTTGTTTTTTCCTTCCACCTCATCCTATTACCTTCCGTTTTCTTGTGGGGGTGTCTCCCAAAGCCCATTCCTGACTTTCTGGTGCTCCGGGGCGGTTTTTTTCCCCCCCCCCTTCTTTTGGCACCTCCTTTGCCTCCCAAATAACAACGTTCCTTCATCCGCTTATGGTATGCACTTTTGGCGTCAAAACTCATTGGGTTTGGGCAGGATTTTTGCAGGGGCACCCACCGGCAGGGCTTGGTTTGCAGACTTTCCCCCAACGGGGCAGTTTGGTCATTTTTTTCTTTTTTTAAAAGTAGGACAGTGCCGACTACTTTTGACTCTCTTCAAATTTTCGCCGCTGTTTCCGGAGTGAAGAGTTTTTGATGAGGTTCTCTGTTCCTTTTTTCCCATTCTTGCGCCTATTTTTCCGGATTTTTTTTTCGTTGCCTCTTTCCCTTTCGCTTGCACGTGGCGTGCCTTCCAAAACCGGTCTGGTCTTTCTCTCCGCCCATTTTTACCCGACCCCATGGGGGCTGTGTTTGGGTTTCCTCCTTCGTAAACCTTTTTTTGACATGCCTTTTTTGGGGCCCCGCCTGGGCAGTTTAACCCCCCCGGGACGGTTTGGCCCCAGTTTTTGGCATTTATTCCCCTGTACTTTTGTGCTGGGGGACTCCCACGTTTTTCAGTTTTCGCTCCTTGGACTGGGGTCTCCCCCAAACTTTAGTTTGCTTCGGGTGAGTGTGTGAAGTTCCCTTGCCCTTCGGGCCCTTCCCTTATTACTTTTTCCTTTTCAATTTTTTTGTGCTGCAGTTTAATTCCCCGCAGTTTTTTATGTCGAAGGTTTCGACCAGGTTTTGACATTGATCCGGACCACGGGATTATTTGTTCTTTTTTTTTTTGTTAGGCCCCACTCCCGTGTTTTTACAGCTGCTTTTCCCTCCCAACACTGGTTAAAACTTTTGTTCCCTTTTTTTGTTTTGGGATGATGGTTTGGGCTACTCCCGCCGGAATTTCCCTTACCCTTAAGTTGGCGTTTACTTTGCGTGATGCATGTTGTTGCCTGCCCTTTGGTTTTATACGGGTCGCAGGTGAGAGTTTTTTCTTTTATGGGTCGCCCTTCTTCATTCTCCGGTTTTTGCCAACCTATCGGTTTGTAGTGGGCCCCCCCCGACAGGAACGTGAAACTCTCATTACAGGGTGTTTTCGTCACTTTAATCGGCACTTATTAAGTTTTCCGTGACTTCCCGTGAAATAACTTTTGCGGTTTTTTGGTTTCTTTTTGCTTGTTCATCCTAATGGACGCACTTTTTTTCCGCACGTCGCCCTCTTTTTCGTGTTTTTTTTCTGTAACGGTGTTTTTTATTTACTGCCCCTCTCACGTTTGGTGGACTTTTTTGTGTTGGTGACCCCCCACCTTTTAAATTTCCTTGTTTTTGGAGTTTCTGGTTTAACGCGTTTTTCCCAACAAACCTCATAGCTTGCTTGAGTTCCCCCCTCGGGGTTGCGCCTGCTTTTTTCTTCCCCACTTTTGCCCTCTTTTAGGGTCTTGCTGGAATCGAACAGTTTTGCCCGTGATTCCGCCAGCTTTTCGGCCTTTTTACAAAAACAGGGTTCTCCCGTTCTAGGTTTTATCAAAGTGACAGGGTTTTTTTTTTCCCTTGGCTGTCCCCGTTAAATGGGGCTATTCCCATCCTTTTTCTTTCCCCTCGTCGGAAAATGAACCCCGTTCCACTTTTTGCTCTTTATCACGTGTTCCATCCTGGCACCTTACCACCGTTTGTTTTTCCCGCGCCCTATTGCCGTCTGGGGAAAACCCGCGGGTTTTACCAAGTTAATGGTTTCATGTTGTCCCATTTCAAACTGTGGGGGGTTTCTGTTTTGTCCAACACACAAAGTCGCTTTTTCTATGCTGTTTTTCCCCTCTTTGCCGTTGTTTAGTTTTCCCCCCTGTGACGATCTCAATGATCCGACTCCTTAGTTTGTTCCGGATTTTTTTTATTGGACGGCGGAAGTTACTTCCCTTTTGCCTGTTACCACGCCATGCTCGAAGGTGTTGGGGGACAACCGCGGAGGTGCCGCTGTATTCCTTTTTTTTTTTGTGCCCCCTCCTTTGGCGGTCACGTAGCAACTTCCCTTCTTCCTCCCTTCCTTTTCGTTGGGTTGTTTGATTCTTCCTTTGATCGGGTCCGCCCGGGTTCTTTTCCTTTGTACCAGAGAACCTTCTCGGTCTTTTCCCCACGCCACCCCCTGGGTCATTATTCCTCTTCGTAAGTTCGCGTCTTCCGGGAATTTTCCAGCATTTTTTCTTTGCCTTTCTTTTCCGGGACTTATGCGTTTCTCTCTCCATTTGTTTCTTCTCGGTTCCCCGTATTTGCAACAGGCGTTTAATCCCCCCCCCATCCAGCGCCCAACACTGATGGCAATTCTCCCTGTTTTTCCCCGAACACCCAGGTTGATTGCAGGGTTCGATGTTTTTGCAACACCTTTTTCGCGTTTTTTATCTCGCGATTCCACATTGGGCGGCCCTTTTTATGTTGTTGGTTTTTTTGCACCCCTGGGTCTAGTTCGGCCTTTTCCTTCGCGTGGGGCCGTGGCGGGTTCACTACCCACGACCAACTTTTTTCGTTCGACCATCCGTGTTGTGTATCCACACTCGTTTGGTCCTTAATCTTCCGGCCGCTTGCCTACTCCGCCATGGAATCAAGGGAGGGGTAGTAGTGGGTCCTTTGGTTTGTTTGGCCCTTGCTATTTTTCGGTCTTATCACGTCATTTCTGTACGTGATCCCCCCGTTTTTTTGGGGTGGCGTCTTCCCCCTTATAGTCTGTGTTTTCCCACTAAAGGGGTTTACAGGCCCTGTTGCCCGCTTTCCCGCGTGTCCTTCCTTTTCATCAGGGTTGTTTTTTGTCCCCCCTTTCCTTGGCCACCCCCTCCCCCCCCCTTTGTCCCTTTGGAGAAGGTTTTTCCCACCTCCCCCGTGGATGTCTCGGGGGCCGTAACAAAATTTTAACGTCATGGTTCCAGCCCGTCAGAGCTTCCCCCCTGTTTTCTTGAGATTCTTGGCCCCGGAAATGTTGGTTCTTACCCTTCGATGGCTTTCTCCACTTAAGCAAGCCTTTTTTTCTTCGGAACCAACTCCCCGAGCTTTGTCTTTTGCCGTTTAAAGTTTTGCCTTGTGGAACTTTTCTGAGTGGCCCGGTTAGTTTCCTCCTCCTGGTCCCCCTCACCCGAGAAATTTTGTCCGGTGCCTTTTCTTTTTAATTACTGTACCACCCATGGGAAGTTTTGCCCCCCCCCCCCGGTTTTGCAGGCATCCCATTGCACAAATTTTTTCTGTTTCAGGGGTTCCCCACTTGTCCTCCCCTCATCTTCTTCTTTTCCGTTTGTGGATTGTGTGTGTGCCAATACCTCCCGCTTCTTTCCCGGCACTCAGTAGCTTCCCTCCCCGTTTACATAGTCTGTTTTCCCCCCTCTTATGATATCACCCAAAATTGTGTTTTTTTTTTTTGTTGTTTCAGGGGTGTGCCGTTTGCAGGACCGTTCCTTTGTTAGTTCCCCGCAAGGTTCACCTCTGTGGTTGTTGAAACTTTAAGTAATCGAGGAACCATTGGTGTTTTCCTGGTGATCACAAATCAGAGAATTTCCCTTTTGCGGTTTTATGTCTCCGGTGGGTTGTGGGGGTTTCTGACTGATTCTTTTAATCATGCAACGTCCGTGGGTCCCCCCCCCCCCTGTGTCAAATTCATGTATTTTTTATACCTTTTTTTTGCGCCCCGACCTCCCCAATTTTTGCGTGTTTTTGGTCGCCGGGAAGTGGTGCTGTTACAGGTCGTTTCCTGTTCCTGCATGACACACACCTTTCCCCCCCTGTCCTTTCATGACGTCTTCTCAACCTTGAGGCCTTCCAATCGGTGTCCACCACCCTCCTCAAGTGTTCTGGGTTTACCCTCCTGCTTCCTCTCCCCCCTATACCTGTGCCCTTTTGCTTCGTTCCCCTGCTTTGGGTTCGTTGTCATTGGCCCCCAGTCGGAATATTCTTTTTCCGCAACCTGGTTGTCGTCTTTTATGCACAAATTTTTCGCCAACCCGATATGGTTTTTTTTCCCCATTGTTATCTTTTGGATTTTTGCGGTCGACGGGCAACTAGCTAGAGGTTGCCCTTCGTCCCTGGTGTGTCCCTTTGTTTTTTAGTGTTTATCTGAGCTTATAGCCGTTATTTTGTTTCTTTCCCGCCCCAAATCCTGCCCACGTCCCGCATCACTACATTTTTTCACGTCCCCGACTCCCCGCTGGTTTTCTTTGTCGGACCAGTGGAAGTTCTCTCGTTACTTCCCTGTCTCCTTTTGTGCGCTTAACTCTTTTTTTTGCTGGTAGGGCTTTTTCTTCTCAATTTTTCTTGGTTGTTTTCCCCACTTGCCCCCTTCCCTCAACCTCTCGTTTTGCGAGGGGCCTAGTAAGGGTTTTTTTTGCTTTTTTCTTTTGGGGCTTTTGGCCCTTGTCAAGTTTTCTCCCTTGTGGTTTCGCAGACGTTTGTGGGGAAAAAGATCCCTGTGGTCTGAACCCCCCTTCCTCCCCTGGACGCTCCCAGGTCAGTTTACCGTTGTCCCCCCCTTCTTGATCCCCCTTTCCTTTCCTCGTATGCTTTTTTTATCGGTGGGGGGAGAACTTTGTTTTCGTGGCGCGTGTTTTCCCCCCCTTCCCTCGTAGCCCCTGTAAACGTACCGGGAAGTTCTCCTTTTCAGAGCAACACGCCATGTTTCCCTACCATTACCCTGTAACTCACTTACTTACTTTTTTTTCCTTCCAATGGCAAACATTTTTTCCTCTTAGGCCAGTCACCGTGTGCAGCCCCGATTGCTCCCTCTTCTTTTCCTTTTTTAGCCCCTTATTTCTTCATTTCTTTCTTCCTCATCCTCCCCAGCCTGCACAGGCTGTTTTGAAAGCTTGAGTGTCCCCTCCTTTTTTTCTTTTTCCTTCCCTGTTCTTTTTTTTCCTCCTACCCCCAGCGGTGCACTCGACAACACGATTCCCTGACGGGGAGCTTCTGCTTCTTGTGTCTTTTGTACTCGTTATCCGGGTTTATTTTTGTTCGCGCCCCAGGATGGACCCCCTGGTGCCATTTTCCTTTTTTGAACTTGTCGGAATTGGGGGCTCTTTATGCCAGCCCATCTTTGAGTGGGAATTTCCTTTTTCACCCCTATTTTTTTTCTGATTTCGTCAGACTTTGTCCTGTTTTTTTTTTGCTTACCTTCCCCGGCCTTTTCCTTTAAGGGTTTGTAAGAAATCGTCACTGCTCCCTGACGCCCCCTGTTTTTCAACGTGCTGGCCCCCCCCCTCCAACACAAACCCCCCTTGGAGTGGTCTCAATGGATGGGTTTCCCCCCCGTGATTCTTCTTTCCCTTTTCCTTAAAAACGCGCCAGCGTGACGTGGAATACGTAGACCCCCTTTCTTTGGCTTTTTTCTCTTCTTTAGATGCAACCGGCTATGCCTGCCCTCCTTTACTCCCACACTCCTCCCCCCTTTTTGTTTTGTCGGGGATCGTTGTCCCCCCGTGGCGAGTCTATCATTTCGTTGAGTGGTGGGTACTTCTCCCCTGGCATGGTTTGGACTTTGTGTGGGGCCCCGTTCCCTGTGGCCCAGAGGACCCCTTCCCACCCCCTTTGGTCTCCCGTCGTTGTTTTTTGGGCCGGGCACGAAGGTTCAAGTATTGGCATTTGATTCTTTTTGTCCTTTGCTTTTTGTCTGCCTTCCTTCATGGCCAACTGGTCCTCTTGGACATATTTTCTGGCGCCCCTTTCCATTCTTCTTTCTCCTTTTTGTCTATTTGAACGTTTGTTTTTTTGTTTTCGTGATCAGCTTCAATGTTTCGCCCGTTTGTTTTGTACCCGATAGTTTGCATTCTGTCACTCTGATCCGGCACCTTGGCTTTTTTCCTACCCTGTTCCGATTGACCCCCTCATGTCCACTTCCCCCTCCTTTTTTTTTCCCTCCCCCAACCTTTCCCCCCTTCCGAGGGGAAATATGTTCCCCCAGCGGCTCCCACCAACCCTTCTCCCCTTGTTTTCCCCCTGGGCGCCGAGGCAATATAAGGGTGTCCCATCACCTCCCCTTCCGCCTTTTTTCCTATTCCCCTTTGGGCTGTATTTTTCCTTTGCTTTTCCCTCACCCTGTTACCGCCAGTTTTTTTTCCCAAAGGGCCTGTTTGTTTTGTTCCGCCCCTTGCGACCCCCCTTCAGTGCAAGTCCCCCTCCCGCCCCCCCTCCTTTTCCGCTCCCTATTTTTTTTGGCCGCGGGCAATCCGTTGTTTTTCCTCTTTCCCGTTCATCTATTCTAGCCGGTCTTCGCGCTCTTTCGTTTTTATTCAACTTCCCCTTGTTTTCGGTTTACGTTCGTTGAATTGTTTGTCCGTGGTTCATTTTATTTTCTTTTTTAGTCCCCCCCGCCCCAGGGTGGCCGGTCCCTTTTGTTTCTTTTTGGGCCGCGCCACTGTTTTTATGCTTCGTCATTTTTCTAGTGGCCATGTACAGTGTTTGATTCTGTACCCCCCCCCTTGTATGGCCCCGCCCCCGTCTCTTTACAGCTGTTCCCCGCCCACCTGTCCACCGAATTTTTTTTGTTCTTGCCCACCCGGCTGCTTCTTGTTACCTTTTTTCCCCCTGATTCATTTTACTTTTTCCAAGCCAATTGCTTGAGTTGTTGTTTTTCTATTCCCCTTTTGTGCGGGGCACACACCGTTTTTGAATATGGCCACTCCCCCTGTCCCTGACTCGTTCCCCCTTCAACTGCGACTGGTGGGCTTTTTTTCCCGTTTTCGGGGATACCCCCCCGTTTTTGCGACCCACCGTGGTCCTCGCCTTTTTTTTTGGCCTTTCATTTGTCTTGTTGTATTGAATTACCTGTGCACCTTTTTTTTCTTACCTGTTGGGCTTTTTTTTTGTCGTTAATTTAAAAAGGGCGTTTTAAATGGACCTTTTTTTTCCTTGGACACCCCCTCCCCCGCTTTCCCCTTTACGAATTTTTCCCAGGTTGGAGGGGATGACTTCCGTCTTTGGAGTCGCCGTGACCCACTTCTTGCGGCCAAACAAGTTTTCTGACTCGTTACAAGTCTCCACCGGATTGTCCTTTTTCTTTCCAGTGGTGGTCCCCGTACCCCCCACCTGTGATTAACTGCACCGTTATTGGGCCCAACCCTTTACTTTCACCCCATTTAGGCCTCATTTTCTCACCCACCAACCCTTGGGGGGTCTTTTTACTTTTCAGGAGTGAGGGGGCCCTTTTGCCACTTCTTTAGTGCGGGGTGACGACACCCCCCCCTACCCCCCCCACAGTTTTTTTCCCGCTTTTAGGGAGCGTAAGGGAGGAGGACCGGGAGTTACCCTTCGGTCCGTCCACTTCGATCCCCCTCGGGTTGATTTTTCAAAAAATCTGTGGGTCTGGCGGGAGGGCTTTTATTTTCTGGCCTTTTTTTTACCCGGCTCTTATTCCTCTTCCCCATCTGGGACTTTCCCACACGATTTCCCGCACTGTCCTTTCTTACGGACTTGTTGGGGGGGGGCTTGCGTTTCGGAACTTTCCCTTCCCACCTGGGACACCCCCTTGTCCCAAGGGCCCCTTGTTTTGATTTTTTTTTTGTGGTGTTTTTCATCTTTCAGCCGGAAAACCCCTGTTTGCGGATCCTACCCTGCGTGGGGCGCTAACCGCCAATGACCAAACTTGTGTGTTTTAGGGTCCGGTGTTCTCCTACCGTCTTTAACATTTTTTTTTTCTTTGGATACTAAAGCTTTGGAGTTTTCGGGTGGAGGGATGCTTTTGGGGCCCCTGTAGTTCCCCCTTCGGGAGGGCGGCGATTTTGAATTTTAAGGATGGGTCATTTTCGTTTTGAGTTTTTTATTTTTCGGAGTGAACCCCCCCCGTTGCGTGCTGTTTCGCCACCTTTTTTCCTGTCCCCCAACAACACATTTCCCTTTTTTTTATTTGGTGGTTTTCCCGCCCAATTTTTCTTCCAAATGTACGTCCCGGCGTTTGGTTTCTGTCACCGTTCAGTCGCCTTGAAAGTCTCATCTTTGCCACCTACGTGAGCCATCTCCTACCTCGACCATTTGCAGTGTTGTTTCCTCTTTCCCAGTTCTACGTGGGTTGTCTTTTTGTGGCCTTTTATCCCCTCCCCTTGAACTCTTGTTGGACTTGGCCATTGTTTTTCCAGTGCGAATTAAAATGGACTTGCAGGTTTCACCAACCTCCTCTCCTTCCCTGCCGTTTGTTTTTTTTTTTGCCCCAGATTCATCCGTTTGTCCCCCCCTCATGTTGTTTTTCCTTTTCATGATACCTTTTTTTTTTGCCCTTTTGGCCATGTTTACAGTTTAGTGCCCGTTCTTTTTTTTTTTCGTTTTTGCGACGTTTTCTGTGAGATACCTCTAATGATGCTCTCCTCCCTTTTGTTTGTATACCCAAGCCTTGTTGCCAGCTTAACCCAACCCTGCGTTGCTGCCACACCCAGCTCCCCCAGTTCTCGGCCCATTAGTTTTGGTCACCCACCCTGTGTTTCTGTGGCGGCCCAAAAAAGGGTTCTTTCATTTGGAACTGGGGCTTGTTTCACGATCCACCGCCGACCAACCTTTTCCTTTTGGCGGACCTCTAGTGGGTTCTTGTTTGTGGTGTGATTGCGGTTAAGGTTTGTCGGTTCGGGGCCCGCCCGGTTTTTCGCGGATGTTTGTGTTTTTGTTTGATGTTTGGTGTCCCCAAACAGTTTGTCAGCAATTTTGTCCGGGGTCCCCATTCCCCTTTGTGGTAGTGTCCCCCCACAGACCTTATGAAATGTCCCCCTTTCGGGGATGCACCTCTGGTCCGGCACAGTTTTTGCATCTACCGCTGCGATACATCTTTTTGCGCCACCGCGCGGGGCCCCCAAATGTTGACCAAAACGCTCTGTGCCATTTCTTGTTCTCTTTATTTTCTTTTTTCTCGTTTGGGTTTCTTTTTGGTTTGGTGACCTTTCCCCCTTTTTCCCTCCAAAACGGGCTTTTTGTTGTGTTTGTGGGGAACCCACCCCTTAACTTTCTTTTTCCCCCCAGGGGGTGGGGAAGTTCCCTTTTTGCACTTATTGGGTTCAACCACAAAACCTACGTGTTCTGTGGTTCAGGTGTTTTCCCCCCGGCGGTTCTTCCTGTTCTCTGCCGTGCCCGTGGCCCTTTGTTTACCCGATCAGTATGAGGAGCTGCTGCGGATTTCGCCCCCTTTATGGACTTCGTTCGTCTTGTGGCGCCCTTGGGGCCCCCCACCCCTTTGATTACTAACCCCCGTTTTCTTAATTCCTGGCCCATTGTCAACAACTGGTCCCGGTTTCTTGCGTATGGGGCCTCTTATATTTTCACCAGGGTCGCATTCCACGATTTTTTGTTTAGGGGATACAACGCCAATCACCCAGTTCGGGATTGGGCTCAGACTTCACCCTCCGGCTCACCGTAAATAACCAGCTTTCAATGTCCCCCAAGTTACCTGACTCCAAATCCACAATCCCTGCCCCCCCCAGCTTATGCCTTCCCCAAACCAGTGTCGCGGGGAAACCGTGCGCCCCAGACTTTCTGAAGTATCCCCTGGCACCCTTTCCCCCGGGAGTACTCCCCTCGGTTTGCCAAATTGTGGGTGCATTGATTTTCGCGAGTTCTGGTTTGCCCCCCCCCGCTTGGTTCCCACTGCCTTCCTTTTGGGGTTAATTTACGTGAATATTTCTCTCGCGGTGGCTTTTTTTTGTTGGGAACTTGTCCCCCCCGAAAATTTCACTTAACTGATGGTTTTTTCCCTTTCCCCCGAACTTTTCCTTGAAGTCGGTGTTTTTTTGGCCCAAAGGCCGGTAGTTCTGGCTGGGTCCCCGTTTTCGCTTTGGCAATCTTCTCGTTCCTGGGGTTTTTGCGAACCCCGCTTCTCCCGGTGTTTATCACAATGTTAGCCATAACTACCTGTTTTTTTTTGATTCTGGAGGGATTACCATTAAGGGGCGTTTCGGCCTTTCGCGGATAGGTGGGCGCTTTCCAGGTGACTTTGTTTGGAAAGGGATCGGGCGCTGTCTGTGTTTCCACGTACCCGTGACTTCCCAGATTTTGCGATTTCTTCTAAATGTTACAACTGTGGAAGTTTTCTTTTGATTTTCATTTTTCTTGGGGTTCTCGGCAGTGGTAACCATCATGTTCATCACAAGGGCACCTACATCAGTATGCGGAATCACTGGGCTGGTCCGCCGTCCCCACCCGAGTCGTATTATGTTCCGGACCATGGTCACTTTTTGAGTTTTTCCCTCGCCACTGGGGGTCCCCCTCGTAGTGGAACCATTTTCGTTGTATGTGGAAGTTGGCGCTTGTTTTTTTCCCCCTCCCCCTTTTTGGTTGGGGGCTGTTTTCTTTCCCGAACCCTCGTGACCCCCCCCCTTTTCTATAGGGGGGCCTCACCGCCGCCGCCCTAGGCCAAGTAAACAGGGCTCACGGTATAGCTAGGCATTTTGGGGGGCTGCTTTGCTCCGGGAAACGGTTCATTTTCCTGTGGCCGCGTCAGTCATCTCCTGTCTTGCGGCGTAGGAACCCGTTGCCCGGTGGGAACCCACCATTGGGTGCCCGTCTTTTCCCCTTTCCCTCTTTTGTGATTCTTTCCCGCACCTTCCCCCCGCTTCCCCCACATCCACCCCGTCTTCTTTCCTTTGGGAAACACCCCAGTGAGGGGGACCGTTGAAAGAGTTCGTGATACCCTCCCAAATTCCCGTCGATGCCTCCGGATTGTCCTGTGCCCCCTTTGTCCCTGGATGCACTTGGCATTAGATTCTTCTCCCCCTTTCCTTAAAAACCTTTTTTTCGTAGTGGAGCCCCCACCGCCCCTTATGTATTGCGGCTCGAAGTATGTTTGCAAGACCCTTTTCCTCCGGTCGAAGAAAGCCGCCGGGGTGGTTGGGTAGCATCCCGCATGCGGTTGTCAATGTGCAGTGTGGAATTAGTTTTCCAAGGGCCTTTCACGCCCCCCGCCGTGTTTTGCCCCCTTTATTCCTGCCAAGCGTTTGATTTTTTGCTTCAGACACTCTTGGGGGTTCCTGTCCCTCCCCACACCTCTACTGCTTTGGCGCTTTTGTTACATAATGTTTTTTTGGCGGTCCAAGCTGTTTTGTTTTTCCGAGTGTCTTACTGGTTCTTAAGCAGTGTCCTCCTGGGGTTATTGTTTTGGTCCCCGATGCATTCTCCCACAACAACCTAGAAACTTATTGCTTTAGTGTTGTTTTTCAGATCGAGTGGGTGACTTTTCTCCAATTTTTGCATCGACAGGTTGGCGTCCCCCAGGTTTCGTAACCATTTTTTGATCCCTTTCCCCCCCTTCCTGAGTTTCTTGTGATGGCTCGTTTTTAGGATTCTGCCCCTTTTTCCCTTTCTCCCCCGTTGCATGTTGCGATTTGGGCGGAACTTCAATCGCATTTTTTGGGCGTCTTTTGGTCCTATGGGGCCCTGTTCTCTGAAACAACTCCCCCTTTCTCCCTGCTTTTAGAGGCTCCTTTTTCCCCCCCTCTCGTTCGTCATCGTCCCCCCCTGACTGTTATCCCCCTCTTTTGGCTTGTGTTTTTTTTTTTTTTTTTCCCCGGGTTCTGTCTCTCGTTCACCCTGTGTCGCTGCTCAAATTTACCACCTCAGCCCGGCTGCGTATCTTCCGCGCCCTTTTCTTTGGCGTTTTTTTGTATGCGTCCCTTCCCTGTCGCCGACTTTCCTCTCCTCTTGTCTTTTGAGTTGTGCTATTACTCCTCCTTGGAGATCAGAAGGTCCCCTGTTCGTTCGGCCGAAAATCTATCTCCCTCCCCGTACCATTTCTCTTATCCCCTCCTCTGATCTTTCCAGTCGCGTCAAAGATCAAGTCTTTTTAACCTGCTTATTTTTCTTATTTTTAATTACGCGTTTTTGTCGTTTTTTCCGCAGGTTTTGTTACTCTTGCCCCCTTTTTTCCCCTCCCCCTCCCTCACCTCCTCACGGCTCCGGGGGCTCATGACGTTGTGGTTTATGTGCGGAGCACATTCCTTTAATTGGAATTTTTGCGTGTTGTTCCACTTCCCAGTGTAGCCCTTTGTGGTTTCTTGGGGACCGGTCCACCCGCCACTTTTGCTTCCTGTTCCTTGAGCTTGCACAACCCCGTTCACTTTTTACAGTGTTTCCTTCCGAATGGCATTTATTTTCTTTTCTGCCCCCGAAGTCTTTTGTCCCTTTCCTCTGTTCCTCTCTGTGACTGTTCTTCGAAAACGCTGGCGGAACGGTGAGCCGAGTTTCTTTTTTTGTGGGTCACTTTTACCAACCGAAGTCCATTTAAAACCCGCCGTGTCCAGCCTTCCCTCCTTTCCCTCGATCCAATAGTCCAACCGTTAAATACAGGGCTACCAGAATTTATGTTACTCCACGGCCCTATCAAATCTGGTTGGCGCCGTACACGCACGGCGTCGTTGACAGTATTACCACTATTTTTTTTTCTTTGCCCCGTGACGTTCCTCGTCCCTGTTGTTCCTCTGAGGCGCACCTTCGCTTGTTTCGACTGAGAGACAGTGCCTCCTTGTCCTCGCCTTAGAGCCGCCCTTTTTATAGGTGTGGGCCCATGTTTTCCTTGCCCACTCCTCCCCCCCCTGCAGCAACTCTTGTGTCTTGTGCACATTTTTGTTATCCCCCCCCCGCTGCCCGCCTTTGTTTTTCGAGCGTGCATTTTGTTTTGTCGTCCGTCGTTACTCTTTTATTTTTCGGCATGGCCAGTTTTCCTCCCTTATAGCCAGGTTTTTTTTGTTTTTTTGGGCGCATCCGGCCGGTCTCCCTCATTTCTTTAGTGTGGCCCCCCCGCCTGCTAGTGGTCTGACCAACTTCGCACTCACGTTTGATGTCGACTGTACTCTTGCGGCACCCTGTTTGGATCTCTTGACTCCCCGTCAAGAATCACCCCCGGTTATACCTATCACTTTCTCCCTCTTTTTGATGTTCCGATGACTGGATGCGCCTCTCCCCCCTCGACTAACTTAGTCGCTTGGCTCAGCCCATTTGGCCCTTTCTTTTTCTTCCCCCCCCGAGCCCCGTCCTTCCTCGGTTTTTTTGTAAATGTAAACCAGCTACTTGGAGTTTCCTGTTCGAAGAACCCCATGCTTTGAAGACATACTAAGGAAACACATTCCCGGTTCCCCATTTCCTTTCAATCCGACATTTTATGCACGCAACCTCCAAGGTTCACTTTGAGCAGGCTCCCGTCTTCAGTTTCTCCTTTTTCTTGTGACGCTTGAAGTCTTTTTGCGTTATCCTTGCGTCTGCATCGTCACGTTATTTAAGACCGGTCGCATTGTCCACTGTGGGCGTTCTCTCCTCTTCCAGCTTTCACCTTAAGGGGCCGGCCACGATGGTTTTCCTGTCTTCCTTCCCGAATTTTAGGCAGTTCGCGAGTTGAGCTGCTGGGGCTTCCCCCCTGCTCCCCATTCTTTGGGAATCCTTTCTTGGTCTCGTAAGTGAATGTGATGATTCTTTGTATGCGATTTTGCCCGAGCATTGCAGTTCGTGCCCAAGGCTCGACGCGGGGACATGGACTGTCGACAAGCTCCTCCTCTCAAGTTTTTTCCCCCTTTCTATTATTCTTCTATTAAAAATGCGGTTCTTGGATTTTTTGTTGAGGATACTGATTTTACTGT
>Ga0179593_1505138_pt1 | contig 40437 bp, 54 predicted proteins | sample CZODoug2_1_08_16_FD_185931 | JGI IMG/M metagenome (GOLD analysis project Ga0179593, IMG submission 185931) | Vadose zone soil fungal communities from Angelo Coast Range Reserve, California, USA - CZODoug2_1_08_16fungal (PacBio error correction) | ecosystem: Environmental > Terrestrial > Soil >... | reverse complement strand
CCGGACCTTTTTTTATGCTCCTCCCTCGTGGGAGTCCTCAGCACCACGGCACGTTTTGAGTCTCCGACGGGCAAATCCGTTTTCTCTGCGTTCTTCATGCCCCTCACACAGCTCCTGGTACTATTTCCCCGTACCCCCCCCACGTGGTCGGTGGGCCAGTCCACTTCCTTGATCAGTTTTTTTCTTGCCTTTCCACCAACCCTGGAACCACTACTCATTGTCAATAGTCAAGGACCTTTACCTCCCCCTGGTCCCCTTTGATATGCCAGTGACCCTGCACGCCAGGCAGCCCGGCAAAGGACTGCGTTTCGTGTTAAGATCGCTGTTCCCGTTTCCGTTTCGTAGCTTTTCGATTCGTATTCGTGCCCACACCTTGCCAAACGGCTCTGCCCTGTTTCACCTCCCTGGGCTGTGCGTGTCATCGCGTTTTTCCGGAACGTGACCTTTCCTGGATTAATGTGTTTAACGGCAGCCCCCCCAGTCTTGCCTGTATTTTAATGGTCCGTTGTTTCGGTTATTCTCCGTGTTAGCGGGGCAAGGGGGTTGGGAGTTTGTTCCCTTTAGCTAGGGAGGCACAGATTTCCTGCTTCCGCAGATCGATCCGTGACACTAAAATTCTTCAAGTCCCCCTTTCTTTCACCTTTCCACATCCAATTTATTTCCTCACCTGGGTGGGACTTCCCGATTCCCGTCAAGGTCATGACTGGGAAAACTCTCTCTTTCGGCACTTTTTTCGTGCCTTTTTCGGCAACTATTTCGGCTTAAAACGACGATGGAGTTTTTGGGAAGAAACCTTGACAGACCTTCCTGCCCGAATGCCTTCTGAATCCCCCTCCTTTATACTTTTTTTTTTTGTTTTTTGGGCTTTTCCCAATGGGCGAAATGGAACCAAACTCTTTTGACTTCCTGAAATTTCCCCCCCCCCTCCAAAAACCAGCGGAACTTACTAACTTGTTGTCTGGTGATTGATTAATGGTGGCCTTTTTTTGATGTGCCTTCAATCTTCGACACATTCTGTTAAGTTCCAATAGTTTGCTTCCGTTTGGGTAGGTAGGTTTTTTGTCCCCCCCCAGGCGAACCCCCTTTTCTCACAATCCCTCTTTTTTAGGGTTTATTTTTTTCCCCCTGGCCGGTTCCCCTAGCCAGAATTACCCACGATGCCGGAGTTATCATACATATTTCATTTTTTCCCGAAACCTTTCCATAGATTCATGCCTTTCGATCCCTGGCCGAACCCCGGGCGTTCTTAACCCCCCGATTTGGTGTTTCACTTTAAGATTCCCTCTTCAAGCGTTCACTTCCTTAGGAAGCGGCTGCCCTGTCCGTTATATTTTTCCCCCCCCTTTTTTTGTTCCCACCTAAGTCAGACCAGTGGAATTATAATATTTCCCTTCCCCTGATCCCAACAGGGTTTTCGTCCACCTTCCAGCCTCTTCCCTCACCTCCCCCCTCAATTTACCCCTGATTTCCCCTCCCTTAGAAATCACCGGTCCGGGATTGACTGTTCTGAGGACGTTTGATGGGCCAGTTTTTTTCTTCTGAAAGTTAAACTCTACATCTTTTTTCCGCGTGTCGACTGCGTGCTTTATACCCTTGAACCTTTCTTCATATTTTTTCTTATTTCTCTTTCTCTGGTTCTGCCGTCCCCCCCTCTTTTATAGAGTTCGGCGGGCGTTTTATTTGAGGACCCCAAGTCTTTTTCCGTTTTCCCTTTTGGACCTGGGTCCTGACTTTTCCAATTTTGGGATCCCCGGCTCTTTTTCCCAGCCCCCAGTTGACCATTTTCCATTTCCGCGCGGCGCCAAGTTCCTTTCAACGGAGTTTTCAGGGCCGGTCCTACCCTTTTTCCCTTTTTTTTCTTAATTTCTGGCTGCTCCCTAACTGTGACGTTTTTCCCCTCCCCTTTCTTCGGGATCATATGACTGTACTTCTGATTGGTCGTTCTTTTTTTTCCAGTCGAAAAGTTCTTTGGGTGCTTCCTTCCTTCCTCTCTTTTTGCGCCCCCTTGGCATTTTCCCTCCCCGCCCAAGGTCGAATGGTAGTCTGGCCCCCCCGATTTTTTTTTTTGTTGGTGGCCGGTTTTTCTCCTTTTTGTCCCATTCCTCACTTTTTTTCTTGGAAGGGACCTGTTCGTGTTTTTTACCCCCTGCATCAGGCAGGTCGTTCTTCGCAAGCCTCCCGTGCCAGGGACCATCTCTCTATTTTTTTTTTCAACCTCGTGTTTTCCCCAAAAAACGATGCCATCTAGGGGTGTTTTCCCCCTTGAGGTTTTTTGGTTTTTTTTGCCTTCACCCCCCTCAACCGTCCACCTTTTCTTTTTCCCCGATCCCCAGGTCCGGGGTTCGGTTACACACTTTTTCCCCCGCTTTCTTCCCCCAAAAGCGTGTTTTTGTTCTTTGGTTTCCCAACTTTTTTTCGTTCGCAAATTCCCCCCTTCGTCTTTCACTTCAGGAGGTTCTCAATGAAGTTAGTTTCTTTTTTTCGAAAGGGAGTAGCTCTTTTCTGGTCGGGCGTCGCTTCCCATAAATTCTTTTCCCTCTTGGAAATTTTCATGCAGCATTCCCCTTTTCAATGCCATGCGCCTGGGAGCGCTGGCCCCCTTTTCTCGAGCTTGGGGATGTCTTCCACAGCTCTTTGCTTGCTTTTTTTTTTTGACCTTTTGAACTTTCTATCGTTCCCCTTCCCATTCGTTTGCAAATCTTTGTTCCCCTGGAAGTTCCCTCATCCTACAGAAACCTGTTTTTCCCTTTTCGGGATTCTTTATGTCCACTCTGGATCCCCCCGTTTGCCGGTTAATGGTTCACCCCCTGTAATGGTTTGGTCACCCTTTCCTGACCCCCCCCCCGCGCCTTTCAGTGCCAATTTTTGTCCCTTACTTGACCTTTTCCTTTATTCTGGGTGCCATGGTCCCGTGTTTTTTCCTTACTAATCGGGTATCCGATACGCTCGCTTCTCGGACCGCCCCGTAGAACCCCCCTGCGTTTTTTTGATCCTCCGGCTCCCCCTTTGTATGGCATTTCAACAGTCACGCATTCGACCGCCTGCCCGCGCCCTCCCCCAATTTCTGAAAACCCCTTGTTCTTCCTTCTCTGTGTGATGCTTGGACGTTTTTTTTTTTTCCCCACTGCCGTCTCTTGTCTTGTCTTTACATTCCCCCTTTGAACCCCTTGTTTTTCCCAGAATGGCATTGCGTTTGACCAAGACCCACCCCCCAACACGTCTGTTTATATGATTCATTTTTTCCTGATTCCCCCGACTCGCCTTTGATTCCCCCCCCACCAAGTTAGGTCATCCCGATAAATCCCGCTTGAATGGGGAGTTTTACGCCCTTTGATTCTAGCCTTCGCCTTTTTTTTAGCATGCCTGGCGTATTAGAATGCTGCCTCCTCAGTGTTTTGTTACCCCCCCTTTTCGTTCCGTTGGACATGAGGCCCTCAGCTTTTTCCTTGGGAGGCCTGGTCTCCCCTGTCGCCTTTTCTTTTAAGTTTCCAAACCCTTCCCGGTCAGGGGGCGCCAAAGACCCTCTTGATTTTTTGGCTTTCCATGGAAGGCGGTGTTGCGGGACCGTTTTTTCTGTTTTCCCTTTTTGTACTTTTTCGCACCCCTTTGTGTGACCCCCTCCCCCATTTGGGCACTGATGGGGAGGCCCCCAAAAAGTCCCTGTCCCTTTTGTTCCGGTGGTTGTTCTGGTGCGTTCCGAAGCCCTCCGCACTTTCCCCACTTCACCAAATAGTTTACCGTTCCCCTGGGCAGTTAAGTTTTTTCCCTTTTTTCCCCCCTCTCTGATTTTTTTGGTCCTTCTACAGTGAATTAGGGTTAGGGACCAGATCTTTCTGCCGACCCCTATATTGCTCTTGATATCCCTATACCTCTTTCTGGAGGGATTAATTCTACCTCAGGCAGGTCCCCGACCGGGATTTTCAGTGCCCCCCCCCCCACCCCGTAAGTAGCTTAAACATTTCCCGTTAACCGGGGTCAGCGTGCATGGGCCCGTGTTGTGCCCGCCACTGTCTTTTTTTGATGATAGGTTTGAAAAGATTTGGAAAGGACACCCCCTTCTTGGGGAATTACTTTCCCCTTCGCGGTCATGTCTTTATTCTTCTGGAGGTTGTCACCCCCCCGGTTTTGTGCCCCTCCCGGGCGACCCCGCCCTTGATTTTCCCTTCTGAATGGGGGTTTTTTTCTCCCCCCTTTCCTAGAAGTCCTTCTGAGAACTTTTTTCCCTTCCCTTCTTATTCGACCACTCTTCTTCCCCACGGTCAGTAAAATGTTAGAACCTTTTCCAGTTTCACCACAAAAAAGTTGGTTTTTTTTTCACGATCTGTACCTTCCGCAGGCCCCCCTTGAGGGGACTTGTTTTGTCTGAATGAACTTGAGTTTGTTGTTTTTTTTCCGGAAGTCGTATCCTCCCCGGTGTGCCACCGTCGACTTTGGCGCGTACCTCGGGCTGAAAATGTTGGCCGTCCTTACTCACCCATCATCTTGATTTTTCCTTAAGGTACCCTTCCTGGGTTTCTTCCCCCTTCCTGGCCGTGCGGATTTTATATTTTTCCCGTTGAACTTCCTACCCGTTTTTCCCTTTTATCCCCTTTTTATCCTGACGTCAGTGAAAAGATTTTTGTTGTTTCCCGTCCTCAACTCTGCACAACCCTCCTCCCCTTCTCCCCCCGGTTTTTCCCCAAGTTTTGTTGCAGCCCCCATCCCCTTCGCTCTTTTGGTCACCGTGGCGTTTAATGGTTTTCTTTTAGCGGCCCTTGGGGGGGCCTTTTACCCCGTTCGTTTGTTTCCTCACGTCGGTGGTTTCTCTCCGGCGAAGAGTTCTTACCCTTTTGCTGATGGACGTCGTTGGATCTTCCCCTCCTCCCTTTAGGGTTCCTTCCGCAGCCGGTTCTGACCCGTTTCTTCAACCTGGGGGAAGGTCGGCGAGTTTTCTGTTTGTGTTTCATCGCGTTTGATGCGAGGTTACTTTTTTTTGTTCGTGTCAACCCCTTTTAGTAACCCCCCCGGAGTTTATTTGATTTCTCAGGCTTCGCCTTTTTGCTCCGGGTCCTTTGACTAAAAGTTTGAAAAATTTTTTTTTTTTTTTTTTTAAGGTATCGTATCTTCGGATGTGTTTTTTATTTTTTCTTCTTCTTTTTAAATGGGAGTTTTCCACGTGGGGAGAGTGGCGTTGCGGAGTTTATTGTCTTTTCTTGTGGGAGGACGTTTCGGTCTTCCGGTGACCATAGTTTTTTCCGGTCCCGATTTGCCCCCCGGTCACTCTCCCCCTTGACGGTCTCAACTACCCGTTCCCTTGGAATTGTTTCCCTCCCTTACCTGCGCCCTGTACCTTCCTTTTTCCTGGAAGGTAGAAGAATTTTACGATGTCCCTTTTTTCAATTCCCACGTTTCTTTCCTTTCCTCCGCAGTCACGCCGGGTCCCTAGTGAACATTATTTTCGCAGAACTCCCCCCTCTTCTCAATTGCCTAGCCGGACCCCTTTCCTATGGTTTTCCACCCCCAACCCCCCCTTTTTTTTTAGAGAAACCGTCTTTTTCGAAGAGCTTTTTTTTGTTTTTTTTTTTCTTTTCATCCCTTGTTTTTTCCTTGCTTCCCCCCCCAGGCACCCCAAATTGCGGACCCTTCTCTTTGACCGTCCCTGGTGTTTGCCTTTTCTTTCAACTTCCCTGCAAACCCACTTGTTTTGACACAAGACTTTTCTGTTTACTGGCCTCCACCCGCTGGCCGTCCCTCCTTATTTGTTCACCCCTGGCCTAAACTTCTTTTGGTCAGTTGAGGGTCCCCACGATTTCGCCTTGCAGTCTCCACATGGTAAGGTCCCAAGATCCGCCCTTGTTACCGCACTTTTTTTTTTTCCCTTTCAGGCACACCTCGTCTCAGCAGACCCCCCGTACTTGGGGATCTTTACCCGGGCGGGCTCGCCTAGCTTTCCGTCTTCCGTCGCAGGGAAGTCCCCTTCCGGGGGGATTGATTGCTTTTTCTAGTTGCTGTTTTCCCTACTGGTTCCCCAGTTGATGTACAGAGTCCAGGTCAGGTCCAAAGAGGTTGGGGGGGGGGTTGCTTTGCTCCAGGGCGTTACCCTTCCAGGATTGCCCACCGTTTTTTTTCCCTTATTGGAAATTTCCTTTCCCCCACACCCGATGCTCATTCCGTCGGCATTTTTGTGTTCCCGCCGGTGCCCCCCGGACCTCTCGTGTTCTGGGGTTTCCAAAAGTACCTTTGGTTTTCGCGTTCGGACGCGGTTTGCTCGGCAGAGCCTTTAGCTGATCATGTGTGACCAATTCAGGTCTCTTGTTTCTGCCCTTCATCCTGGTCAAGCGCCTCTTTTCTTTTTTGTTGATGATGGGCCTGAGGGAATGGTTCCGCCCGAGCCCCAGTTGCCTTCCGCGATTTTTTTCTGGGTCATGGATATGGTCCTTTTTTTTCGGAGTAAGACGGCTCCTGTCCCGCAACCGCTCCCGCCTGGTTTGACGCTCGTTTCCCTGCCGCGTGGCCCTTTTTCCCTGCCGGCACGCCCGTCCCCCGTTGTTTTTTCCTGTTTTTTTCGGCTTCTGTTCTTTGTTTACTTAAGGTTTTCTGCGTTTGCGGGAGTGGTGTCGGCGGAAGCTTTGGTTCTGGTTCTTTTTTGACGCCCGGACGCTTGGATGTTTTATTTCCCCCTATTCCGCCCGAATTTTTCCCTGCGTGTGTTCCCGACGAGCACCATCCCGAGTGGTTGGTTGGAAGGAGTTAGCTTTTTTTTTGAGAAGGAATGGACTGGGATCCCTTAGACCCTTTTTTCTTGCCCGTATTTTTTAGGTGCCCGGTGTGGGGACGCACACCTGAGAGCTTCCCCCAAATGCATCGCCGAGGGTGGCCTTCGGACTCTTTCGTTCCAAAACGCCACCCCCCCCCCCCCCCCCCCCCCCTTAAATAGGCCCCATCTGTCCAATTTTTTCCAGCTAAGGACCTTTGAATTCTTCAAAACCCCTTGGTGGATTCCTCAGGGAAGATGTCAGTTCTTACCATTTCCGTCGAGAGTCCCCTTTGGCAGAAGGAAACTCGCCGTCCCACCTGTTGAAACACACCAAGTTTTCTTTCCCCCTTGACTCAGGTGGTTCTCGCCATCTGTGGGTCCCCCTGTGCGTTTTCCCGTGTCGGTCTGGCCCCCCCCTCTTTATTTCCCACCTTTTCCCCCCCCGGAGGTCTTTTTTCCTTTTTGCGGACGGCTTTCGGCTGCGGTCCCTTTTTTATGCGGCGTTCCTCAAGCACAGGTCTCTGAAGGTCTTGTTCCTTTGGGTCCCTTTCCTTTTGGTCTTCACAGAAGGTTTTTTCGGACCCTTGCAATTTACTGGACCTTGTAATTTGCGGAGTTTTTTTCCCTCCTGACGTGCTCGGTTTTGTACCATGGCTCCCCTTTCCCTGTTTTCTTCTTTTCTCCTACTGTTTCATGTTTCAACATCGGTCCCATCTGTGACCCCCCGGGACTTCCCACGATGAGAGAATCTGGTGTCGTTTTCCAGTTTGCTCGGTTGTCGCCTCCCCCTTTTCAAGAGTTTCTTTTTTTTAATGATTTTTTTTTGCGGAACGTTCTTATGGGGCTAAATTAACTTCTTGCAACCGGATGTAGCCCGTTTTTTTTGTTCACCGGGCTCACCTTTTGAACAGTGTCATTGGTTCCTTCCTTCGGGGCTCGCGCTAGTACTTAACAGGAAGGGAACCCTTGATAGACCCACTGCGCCCCTTCTGCCGTTTTTTTTTTCCGTCCATGGAACATTTCCATTCTCTTCGCCTGCTGTCCGGTTTCTGAACACCACCTTAGTACAGCCCGTCTCCCTTTCTCCCTGTCTTTTTGTTTTTTTTGCAAGTTTCGACTTTGGGCTTTTTGTGGAACTTTTTCCACTGGTTTTCCCCTTTTGTTTTATTATGTTTTGATGGCTAAATTCCCAGGTAATGAAACTGTTCTTATGCTTTCTCTCACGTCTGGATTTTGTACCAAGAGTTTTCTTCACACACGAGGCTCCCGCCTTATTTTTTATGGGGACCTCTTCGACCTCTCGACTACTTTCCCTTTCGAGCCGTCCCATTGGGCCCCCGGGTAACAAAGACCTCTCCCTGGCCATCGCCCTGCTGTTTCATTTAGTTTCCTTTCCTTTTTCTTCTTTTTTTGGTTCCCCGTTGAGTTATTCTTTCTGTGTTTTTTTCTCTGAATGTTAGGCCAAATTGTTGTCCGTGGTAGAGGGTCTTTGCCTTTGTTCTACTCCCTCATTCAGCCCAATCTGGTTCTTTCACCTTGGGTTTGTTTCTTGACCCCCCTCCGGGGTTATGTTTTTATCCCCCTTTCATGAGGTTAGAATTCACGCGCCTTCCGCGAGCCCCCTTAGTTGTTCCCTTCTACGTCTGGTTAAGTTTTTCCTGTTCCCCCCTCCCCGCATGATCTTTTTTTGACGTGTTCCCCCTAATTTTCGTTTTCCACGAGACTGGGCCTCTGTCCGGTGCCTGACCGCCTTTCAGTTGTCCTATTTTCGATTCCTTTTTTTGTTACCGCGAGAACCGGCACCTGGAGAGCGGGGTAAGTTGTTTTCACTCTCGGCCCTTCTTTTCCGGTTTTTTTCGCGTGCCTTTGGACCCTTTTTTTCCCTTCGGGCGCTTTTTTCAACCCCCACAGGGGGGTCAAAACCAGGGACTTCGTTTTCAAAGCGCCGTCCTTGGGTGGCGGTTGGGGGGCGGGGTGTGGGGGATTTGCCGAGGAGGTTCCCGAGATTAGCCCCCCCCATCTTCCTCAGGACCTTCCCAAGTATCCCTTTCCACTTTTCCCGACTTTTCGAAGTTCCGCACCCCCATTTTCAAAGTTTCTGGAGCTTTTTTTTGGGGGCTTTGGGGGGTTTTTTTTTGGTAGTCTACGATTCGACCCCCCCCTTCCCTGACCCAGGTAGTGTTACAAACCCCTGTTTTAGCTTTCCAGTTATTCTCAAGGAGGGGTCAGGTTTTTTTTGGCCGCTTCCCCTTCGCTTTTCTTTTTTGTGTACTCTAATTCTCCTTCCTTGACTTCCGCGATGGCGGTTTGATTCTTGTTGCCCTTCCCGGCAATGACTATGTGTCGGCCCCCTCGGTTCCTCGCTTTAGTCCGTCTTCCGGGGAGTCCCGCCTCCACAGCGGTTCCCCCCCGGAACTTAGGGTTGCTTTTTGCAGTTGTAGGGGAAATATTTTTGGAAGCTCCAGGCCCTGTTTTTCCGAGTGTTACCTAGACGGTGAACCCCGTGTGTTTATTCACGTCAGGGACCCAGAAGTGCCAAATTCCTTCCTCTCCCGGTGCCCTGAAATCCTTTGAGCTCTTAGCCTTAGAATGTAAGTGGGGCCGTTTTGCCCAGTAAGACAAGGTCGCTTCAAAGGTTCTTTCCCCCGACCGCTCCCAAGTGTTCTGTGAGAATGTTTAGTGTTTGCCGGAAGGCCGTGTTTTGTTGGGGCGCTGGGTTATTTCTGCCCCCGTTTTACGCTCTCTGCGGCTTCCGCGTCCTCCCCCAGAAAGTCAAGGCTCAGAGCGAGAGAAGTTGTTCGATTTTTCGGGGGCCCCCCTGGTTTTTTCCCCCCGAGTTTTTTTCGTAATTTCCCTTTCTCAGAAGGTAGTGACCGTTCCCCCATTGTTACCTCTCCCCCCTTTTTTCCCCCTCCTCTGGGTCTTAGCAGTAAGGCATTTCTAACATAGATGTTCTTTTGAACGTTCCCCACCCGCACCCCGGTCCCCCACCTCAAAGTAGGGGTCATACTTCAGGACGGCTGTGGATTTTAAGGATTTCGGTGGAGACGTTTCCAGGAAAGATTTGTATCCGGGGGGGGAACTCTCGTATCTTATCCTTTCGTTTGATCATTTTTCCACTGGAGACAGATTATTGGGAAGGTCCATTGCCACTCGAGTTTTACTTGCTTCCGCTCCCCGTTCTCTTCTCTCAGATCTTTCCCCTTCTTCGCGGGCTTACACTGCTCCGTGAATACCCTCTTCGCCCTTTGGGGGTTTTCAGGAAGAGCCCGTGGTGTGTCTTTTTTGATTTGCGGCGAGCCCCCCCTCTTTGGCAAAAAAACCCCAAAAGACCCCCGTTTCTGTTTTTTCCCAGACGCGACGCGCCCCTTTCCGCCACGCAGCCCCCCCCCTCGAGGGTCCCTCGTGGACTGGTTTTTATGCGTTGGCGTAATCAGTGGTTTGCCCAAAAAGTTTTTTTTTCTCGTTTTCTTTTTTCAAAAAATAATGTGAGCCCACACCATTGGCCCCGATTTCATAGCAAAGGTCCCCCCCTGAGGCGGTCCCTTTTCTTTTTTTTTTTCCTTTGCTGTTTTTCTGATTTTTTCCCTTTTCGGGGATTGTGCCTTTCCAGTCCGGAAATTTCCCTTTTCCGGAAGTTTTCCTGAACCTCGCATCCTCTTTTTCTTTTCTTTTTACCACTGCAACCCCTGGGAAACCACCCGTGTTTATTCCCCCCAAAGATCGCTTTTTAACGCGACTTGTTTTCGCATTCCCTTCCCCGCCCCCATCTCTGGCGACATTGGTTACTGTTTTTTTCCCCCCCGCTGTGAATTGGTCATCTTTGTTCCCAGCATCGTAACCCCCCGTTTTCACGGCTGAAACTAAGTTCCCCCGGCCTTTTTTAACCTTTCGGCTTATTTACTTCCCCCAGGCCTTTTTTTCGACTTTGCTTGGGTTGGACCTGGTAGCTTTTTCCCACACGATCTCGTCATGGTTTTTCCGAAGGTTTTGACGTTTCCCCCTTCATACCCTTTTCTTAGTCCCCCATCACGACTCTGGATTCACAGGTCCCTTGAGTGACCCGAAAACTTTTTTTTATTCGTGTGTCCCAAGGGCCCGTCTGAATTCCCCCGACGAGTTCCCCTTCCAAATTTTTTAGTCGTCAAAAAACTTGCTCCGACCATGCTATTCCCCAGAGGAACGTCGGGGGGCCCTCGTAAACAGCCCTCCGGGCTCCTTCGCCTGCTTCTCAATCTTCTCCGGAAACTCTTTACCCCACTACCATCTTTTCTCCCCCCCTCTTCCCACTCCGCCTTTCCCTCCCCCCCCCTCTAATCCCTATTCCGCTCTCTATTGTTGCTGTGCCCCCATTCCAGACCACCTCCTAAAGTTTCATATTTTTTTTTTTTCTTCCTTCGTTCCAATTCTCTCTCTTTACCTCGTTGTTCTCATGATTCAGGCAACCCTAAACGGTTTCCTCTGACCCCGGGTGGACATGGTTTCCTTATTTTGCCGAAACAGGGTTTTTCTTTTCCCCTAAAAAAGCGTGGCTCCCCATTTTGCATTGATTTTCCTTTTTTTTTTCGTGCCTTCGGAGTTTATTTCCCCAGGCAACCGTATTTTCAGGTGAGCATAGTAACCCTGGTCTTCAGTTATTTCGGATTCACTTTGGTGTTATGGGTGATGCTTTTTACGTTTTTTTCTTTTTTTTTGACGTCTGTCCCGACCCCCCCCCTTTTGGTTTCCCCTATGACTGTCCTTTTAGTTCCTGAATGGTCGTTGTGGGTGATCCCTTTCGAAAGGCCGGCGGTTGGATTTATCCCGTTCTCTTGTCTTTAACCCCCCTCCCCTAAATAGTGTTTTTCCTTGGGGCCCTTCCGGGTGGCTCAGTTTTCATGCGGAGTAAAGCCCCTCGTTCTGGGCGGCGCGTTAACCCTTTCCCCACCTGTTCGTTTTTGTGCCCTGTGAGCACCCCTAGTTGGTACTCGTTCCATTTGGCAAGGCCCTTGTTTCTCTTGCCAAGAACACTTTTTCCTATTCTTTTTTCTCCCCGTGTTCTTTCTTTTTTTCCCGAACATTTTCCAGATTCCTGTTTGTTTTCACTTTTTAGTTTTTGGCGTCAATTCCCTTTGCCTTGATTCCCCGCCCGGTAGTAAAACCGGACCTTCAAGCTTGGAGGTGCTTCCTTGCCCAATCGGTTTTTTTGTGGTCTTTTTCCCAACCCCCACTTTGTACTAAAAGGATACGTACTCAGCCCTTATTCCTTGCGGACGTCCCCTTCTTTTCCGTTCTTTTCCTCCCGATTCCCTTTTTAGACTGTTGCCAAGTTTAATTGTAACCCTCGGGTTTAATGACTCACCTCGGCAGGCGCATGCCTTGTCCAAGTCCATGCTTTTCTTTTTCCGGTCCTCTTGGAATTTTTTTCTCTTTTCTCTGACAACAGATAACTTTTGTGCTGATTTCTTTTCCCCCCTTGGACGTATCGAGTGGGACCCGTTTCTCTGGCTCCCTTTCTCTTTGAAAGTCCCCGTTCTACGTTTAGTTTCATGCGAATTCGGTCAAGCATGATGACACATCCCTTTCGCCCTCTTTAATTTTTTCAAGGCTACCCTTCCTTGGGATGTTTTTCCAAACATTGATGGTCCCCCGTTCCTCCCAGAGCCCAGGTTTTTAATTTTCCCCCGCCCTTCTACGAGGGACCGGGGTTTTCCCCTTTGTTTTTTCCCACGGTCGTACTCTTTGGACTGCGATCTATCCCCTTACGGGTTTCATGTCCTCTGAACCTTTTTCCAGTCTTACAGGATGGGCTTTTGTAGGGATTTTTCCCCCCTTTTCTTCCTGGGTCCCGCTCCTCTCCTTTATTTTTTCCTTTTCCCAGGCCCACAAATTCCTCTTCGGATTCACTCCCTGGGTTTGGAGCCGGCTGATTGGCTTCCCCTTTGACCAACGGTTCTCCACCACCCTTTTTTCTAACTTTTCTTTTTTACCGGTCCCAATGGGTCCCGTTTATCCGGTTCACCCCCTTCTTCTGTTGCCAGACCCATGGGCTTCTTGGGCCCCCTTCCTTTCTTGACCGTCATATCTCCCTCCTGGAGGCCTGAGGCCGCAACGTTTTTCGCTGGGTTCTTACAACGAGTTATAAACGCAAAAGTCCCCCCTTTACACCCAAGGGGCGTCCACCTCCCCTCCACTAGTGTCCCGGTACTATTAGCGTCTGGTTCTTCCCTTGGGGGGGTTTTGTCTGTTTTCCCCCACCCATGCCGTCTGTGTCCTTTCCTACTTCTTCCCCGCTTCTAGGTCATTTACCCACTTTTTCTTTCCGGTTCCGAATTTTGGACTTTCCTTTTCCAGGTAAACCTTTTTTTCCTTTGGTTTCGGTTTTCCTTTTTCGCCTTCCCTTTTACGGCCTTCAGTTTTCCAGACCCCCCTTTCTTTTTTAACTTTCCTGTTTAGCTTTCACGTCCTCAGTGTTTTCTAAACAGGCTAGTATCGTCATACCAACGCCGCGGCACCTCCCCCGATTTTTTCCCCAGTTTCGGTTTCTTTCAGGTTCAGGTATTTATGATCGTCTTTTTGTCTATAACTCATGAGGACCCTTTCTATGGCGTGCCGACGTTATGCTTTTTGTGTCCTTCTCTTTAATTCTTTGTTTTTTCTTTCCCCCTGTCTACAACCGGGAAGCCCGCGACGTTCGGCCCCTTTTCGTTCCGCCTCTTCCCCACCACGTTTTTTCTCCTTTTTGACCTCCCTCACTTTTTCTTTTTCGGAACCTTGGCTTTGAACAGTGCCCGGTAAACCCCAAGGGACTTTTTTCTTTTCCCGTGTCCTGGACCAGCATTGTTGTGTTTCTTCCGGCGGATTTTCGCGTTGAAACTTTCCCCCAGTCCCTTACCGTTTAACAGACCACGTTGGGACAAGGCTACTCATCCCACTTCCCTTTTTCGTCCGATTTTTTCCTTTTTATCCCCCGCTGAAACTCGTTGACAACGGATTGCTCGCGCCCGGACCGACCATTTTTTCCCAACCTCCTTCCCCCCTCCCCCCCTTCGGGGTTTCGTAAAGGGTCTCTTGCTGAACCCCGTAAGACCCCCCCTCCTTTGAGAAGCGTGTCTTTGGTTTAATAATTTGACTTCGTTTTGCTTCTTTGCCCCTGCTCCGGCTGGTGAACAAAGCAGGCGCTCCTACGCCTGCGTTTCTTTTTCTTGCAATTTTTCTCCCCGGGCTTCCCTCCTTTTTTTACTTAGTTTTTTTCTTTTGGACCTTCTGGCATCCAAGTCCCCCTTTTGATTGGTTCTTCCGCCCCATGCCGGGACCATCATCTTTCCCCTTTCTCCCCGTTTGTACCCTTCCTCCCCCCCCAATCCTGGGTAACACGGGAGACCACCCTTGACAACTTTGAAAGTTTTTTTTTCACCCCTTTTTTTTTTTATATTTCCCCAAAACCCTTTTTAGAACCTCCGATGATAAAACCGGTCGTCGTTTTAAGTGACCGCCGAAGGATTTTTTTCGACCCTTTTTTTTATCGGCCCCCTTTGGCTCCTCTCTACCAGTTTAGATGTCTTGTACATCGAACTTTTCCATTGTTCTCTTTTTTGACCTCCCCCCCTTTTCCTGCTTTTCCCTTTTTGTTAGATCCGGTTTGAAGGTGAAGGTCAGTCGATCCCTTTCCGCTCTTCTATTCAACCCCCCCCCAGTTCGTACCCCCAAGTGACACCTCTAAATGTACCACCTTGGTCGTGTTTTAACTCCTTTCGTCTTTCGCCCTTTTTGGTTTCCGCGTTTTTCCCGACTTTGCGACTACCTTCGTGAAAACCCCAGTTCCTGGTCCCCCCCCAGTTTCTTACTTTTTGTAGGTAGGATTTTTTTACTCGAGTGTTGTTTCCGGGTCTTGCCACCCCCCCCCCTCGTTATCTCCCGTTGGGAACTTGACGGTCCCCCGCTTGCCCCGATGTTTTGTTGTTTTATCTGATCCTTTTTGAACCTTCCACTTTCTCCAAAAGTTTTTTTAACCGATCCCTCGGCGTCCTGGGTCACCCTATCCCTACCTGCCCCGGCTCACTGGCCCTCTACATGCCCTTAAACCCCCCAAAGGCCCCACCCCGGACAGGCTTTTTTCGAAGAATTGCTGGCTTTGCCGCCCCCCGCCCTTTACCCTTTTTCAATCTGTCGGGACGCCCCAACTGCGTTGTACCTCTCGGTACCACATTTTTTTTTTTTTGGCTGACGACATACACGTGCTCCTGTCCCAAACTACTTCAGTGAGCCCCAGTTCGGACAGGTTGTCTACCTTTTTTGTTTGATCGGCAATCCTGTTTGCGTTGGGATGCGGCCCCTTGTCTTACCCCTTCTTTTTTTGTTTATATTTTCTCAGTTAAACCCACACTTCTGCACCCGTTGCGGCAACCCCTTTACCCTCCCCCCTGGTTTTTTACTTTCTGGTTTACCTCCCCCTCCGTATTCCGAGGGGAATGTTTGATACCCCCCGTTTTCTGATTTCACCTCCCTTCTCGCACCACTCCCCCAAATCTAATGTATTCCCTGACTTCCTCCTTTTAATTTTTTCCCCCCTTTTCAGCCCCCCCTTCCCGGCTTTTTTCCCAGTCTTGGACCGGTCGCCCCGATGAGTAAATGGTTTCACCAGTCTTTCACTTTGCGGACCGTTCGGGGTTTACCCGTTCCCCTTTCGCTTTGAGGAACCCCCCCAACCATTTCATTTCCAGTAAGGCTTGTCAAGAGTCCCCCAATTTTTACCCGTTACCTCCCTTAAGTCCGACGGGTCCTACAAACCCCCTTCTGACGTACTTTTTATACCGGCCTTTTCATTGGGGGTTTTCTTTTTTAGGCTTTTTCTTTTCATTTTTTTTTTTCCCCTAGTTCGTGCTGGGGAAGCCCCTGTTTGTATCCCCACCTATTCTTTCACGACGGTTGTTTTTCGACCCCGTTTTTTCGATTTTATCCCCGTTGTAGGTTCTCTCACTTCTTTTGGAAGGGTCCCTTCCCTTTTTTTGCCGAAATCTTTTCTCCCTCCCCTCTTGTTCCTAGCTCGGCCCCCTCAGGATCCTCAAGAGTCCGTTCTTAAAGGTCTATGCTGAAAGGTTTTGTCTTGATCCTCCCTAGGGCGTCTTTTCCCCCCGGAGGAACCGCGGTCTTGTTATATTCCCCGGCCCTCCCCTTCCTGGAACTTTTCTCCTGAGACTCCAAGTCCATGAACTGTCCTCGTAATGGGCGTGATTCCATTTTCCTTCCTCCATTTTTGTTTCTTTTTTCTTTCAGTCTCTCTTTTCGCTTTTGGTCTCCCTGTGTCCCTGAATGTAAATCGGTTGAAGGAAGGTTTTTTTCCTTTTTTTGCTCAAGCGGAACTGTTGCGGGATAGCTTTTCTCCCCCGCTATGTTTCAATTCTTCTTTTCCTACTTCTTTCCTTGGCCCTTCCCTAACTTAGGCTAATGGAAGCTGCGGCCTCCAAGCCGATTTTGCGGCCCTTTTTTCGGTTTCTTTTCCGCCCTCTATGGTTTTATGTAGTTTGGATGTTCTGAGGCTGAAGGGGGAGTCTTGCTTCCCATCACAACTGCGGCATTTTTTGCAATCTTCTAGTCTACTTCGTTTACCCAATAATGGTCTGATTCTTTTTTTGCCAACGTGTGTGACGGGCCGTGACGAAAACCATATGCGTCTCTCCTTCCAGTCCCTTTCTTTCTCGGTTTTTGCGAAGTCTTCCCCCGTCACCAACAGGGATTCCATTGTATAAGACCCATCCCCCATCGTAACACATTTTTCTCTCGGCCTCCCGTTGCTTCCTATTTGACCTTTTTTCTCTTTTATTCCCCCCCCCCTATTCACCACTTTTCCCAGGAGATGTTTTTAATCGGGACTCCGGCGTGTTGACGCCTTTAGGTCCTTTGTTCCCCCTTAGTAGTCCTTGGGGTAAGTGGTAATCCCAATGGTTGTTTCCTTCCTCAGAGGCAACTTTTTCCTGTCTTCCCTCCCAGTCCCTCTTTCCCCTGCTTTTTCCTTTAGTTCGGATGAGGTACCTGGATCAAGTGGATTTCCCCCCTTTGGTAGGGTTTTTTTTTCGTACGTCGTTTACCTTCTCCTCCGTCTCCCACCTTCCTTACCGATGGTTCCCCTATAAGCTATTTTTTGTAGTTTTAGTTTTGTATTCGGGGTCCTTACTACATACCCCGACTTTTTTTTTTTTCTCAGACTCCACTTATCATTGCTGGCCTGGGTGTCGGGTTCCCTGCCCCGGTCCCTTTTTTTTTTGAGGTTTAAGCCTCCTTCCCCCCCGCCAGTGGAACACTTCTTTTGTCTATGGGGAACGTCGACTAGGGGCCCCCCCACTCTTTCTCGCCCCCTTTGCTTATTTTTTTTCCTTCCCCTGAACCCCCGCCAGTATTCCCGCGGCGCTTTGCGACGCTCCTGTCCCCCCATGGGACCACCCTTTTTCCTGTCTTTCCCATTAGCTTTCTCACGGCCCCCACACGTAGTCACGTTCGCGTGACAGAACGCCTTGTTTTCGAGCGGCCTGCTGGTTCTTTTTGTTTCCCCTTTTACGGCCATCTTTTCCCCCCCAATGTTTTTGTGCAGTTAACCAGAGCGTCCTCACTTTCTTGCGTTGCACCAGCCCACCTGGTCTTTGTATCTTCCGTGGTTTTCGGCGTTCCCGGCAAAGGCCTGTTGCATGTTTGATTTCTTTTCAAACGATACTCCGACTTCCCTTTTGGGCTTCCCTCCTGATCCTTCTCCTTTGAACCTTCTGTCTTTCTTTTCCCAATACCCTTGAGCAGTTTCCGTTGCGAGGTTTTTTCCCCACAGCTTTTCCGGGATCTTCCCATGAATTCCCCTTTTTTTTCCGGATTTTTATACTCACTTTTCCTGTTTTCCCCTCCACCCCTTGTCCTTCCAAATGGAATTTCATGCCTTGAATCGGTCCCGTGTTCCCTGCTTTTCGGCTCGTGTTCTCCTCACTCAGTTCGTTCTTTTTTTCCCAAACCCTCGTGTGTCGCCCATTCCTTGTTCCCCGAATCCGTTCTGCCTTTTGTTGCTAACCCCTCCTTCCACGCATACCCTTTTTACTTCGCGTTGGTGCTTCGATTTTTTTCCCATTCCTTTCCGCTCTTTCATGTTCCTCGGTTTATTCTTTCCTGATAGTCACCCCTTGATAGAAGATTTTTTTTTTTTACGATCTTTGTGCATTCACGTTCCGCCTCCCTGCTGTTTGCAGTTTTTCCCTACTTTTTTCTTAGAGCCCCTTACCTGCTCAACGGCCTGGTGGATGGGTTTTCTTTTCTGACTCTACGTTTTACACTCCCCCCTCCTCACAAGGTCACTGTCATTCACAAGTCTTTTGACCCCTGTTCCCCCTTGTTTTCCCCACCAAAAATCTGGGAAGCTCCGTTTTTTTTCTTTGTTCCCGGGTTTGGGGCCCTGGTCCCTATGCGCGGCGAGCTTTTTTATAAAAGGGCCTACCTGTTTTTTTGCCCACGTCGGCCCCTGTTTTCTCCCTTTTGCTTTCAAGCCCCGAAGTTTGCTTGTTGTTTTTTGTTCCGGGAAGGCCCTTTTTCTGTGGCGGAAGGCTGATTGGTAGTCTTTCACAACGACTCCCCACGCCCGGTCTCCAGTACGCATTCCCCTGTTAGGAATTCGCCCCCCAGAGAAGGTGTATTTTTCGGTGGTTGTGGGGTTGGGTTGTTTTGCCCTTGTCTCGTTTTAAGAAGGTTTTAGTTTTATGGGGGGACGCTTCCTTCGGCACTTTTGCTCTCCCCCCACGACGCTAGGCTCCCCCTTGTCTCCCTCCATGACCTTTCACTACCAGGTCAATGAGGCCCTATCCCCCGGAAGAACCTTTAGGCTTTTTTTTTTGCTGGCATCCTGACTTCCCTTTACCCTTCTCCACATCCATAAAGGAACCTTTTAAAAGCCCCATTATCCCCCTGTGTTCTCACCGTTTTGTTGTCTTATCTTTTACCCCCCCCAACTCCCCCCCAAATCTGTGCCTCCACGGCGGAACTTGTTGACCCCACCATTGTCCTTGTGCCTCCCCCTCATCGTTTGATAGACCTACGGTTCCTCCCCCTTTTTCGCGAGCCATGCTTTCATAACCCAGTTTTAGTCGGGTTTTCGAGATGTTTTTTTTCAAGTCCCCATAGTTGGGTTTGCAACGCAGCTTAGCTTTTTGTACTTTCCCGGCGTTCCTTAATAGACCCTTTCAGGTCCCCGTCCGGTTGCAGGATCGTCAGCCTCAGTGTTTCGATCACCCTTTCTGCGGTTTCAGGGACTCGGAGTTCATAGAAGATTTCTTTAACCTCCCCTGTAGGAACGTTTTCCCCCCCCCTTCACAATCTCCCCTGTGCTTTTTTGATTTCTTTTCCCCTTATTTGGTTTTTTCAAACCCATGCGACGAAAATTGCCCCGGCCTTTCCCCCTCCCTTTTTTTTCCTCTCTTGTGCTTTTTCTTCGTTAGGTTCCGTCAGGAGTCCGATCGTTCCTTGTTTTTTAAAATCCCCCCTTCCGGCCGTCTCTCTTTTTTTTTCGCATGAAAACCCCGCCTTGCAACCCTTTCCCCCCCCCTTTCATCATGGAAGTTAAACCTTTCCCACCTAGAGTTACCCATCTCCCCCGCACCCCTGTGAACCTGCCTAAAGAGTCTTTGTCCAGTTAAAGATTAAACTCCCCTAAATTCACCTTGACTGGGAGAGTGACTTTCTTCGAAATTGAATTATTTTTTTCCCCTGTCCCCCTTTAAACAAGGATGGTTTCCCCAGGACCCACTTTCCAACTTCAAGTCCCCCCATCCCCTTTTTTTTTGGGCTCGTTCGCCCCCCGTCGACGGCCGGGGTTTTACGGCGTCCTTGGCCGAATCCCCCCCCGCGTTAGTCCCCCCCTTTCGTTTGGCCGAAGACCCCCCTTGTCCTTTGGACCAACCGCTTTGCCGGCCCCTTTCCAACCCTCTCCGTTTCCCTGTGTTGTTACTTCTTTTGCTGACTTCGGAACTTCTGTAGGAGGGCTGTTTTCCTCAAAGTTCCAAGTCCTCTCCTTGATTTTTTTCATGAGTCCCCACAACACGGGCCCGGCCCCCCAAACCCCGTTTGAGCAAACCCCTCTAGAAAAGGGAGTGTTTTTAAATTAGGCAACTGGGTTTTTTTGCTGCGCCTTTGCTCTAGTTCCTTTTTCCCCCATTGAATGGTCATTCTACCCTCTCCCAAGCCCCGCCCCGCTTCTCTGAAACTGAAGACCTTCCCCCTCACCCTCGGAGTTACGCCTGAAAGGTCCCCTGCTCTCCTGGTTCTTTTCCTTTTGCGTTCCTGGCCTCCGCATTCAGCTCACCGGTGTTTCTTGGGCCTCCCGCTTTTTTTTTCCTGATTTTTTTTTACCCCCTCTCGGATCCCGATTAAAGTTTCCCGATACCCTCTTAAACAGGGGTTCTTGTCCAACTTCCCGCACGTTCTTTTCCATCCCCCCCTGCTTTTCCTGAGTTCCCCCCAACCTTTCGGAAATAAAAAATCTTATTCCCATGAAGACTTGCGATTGCTTACCTTCCATCAAGTTTCTTGGTTTTTTTCCCGTCTTGAATTTCCCCCTGGTTTTCGTCTTTTTCAAAGATAAATTTAATAGGGCGGTTCCCCCGGCTTGTGCGACAGCCGTTTTTTTTATCTGCCGGTTTTTCTTCCTTTTTTTCTTTTTCGACTTGTTCCCACAGGCAGGCCCCTCTTCTCTTTCCCCCCCTCCTCGAGATTTCCCCCCTGCCTTTTCCCTTCCTCCGAAACTCCCCCCCCCCCTCTAACTGTTTTTGGAAATGGTTTTCTCTCTTGTTTTCGAACCGGGTGGTTTTCCTTGACTTACAAGCAAACGCTTTTCCGAACCCCAATGCAAACCGTCCCCTTAGTGTTTTTCCTTTTCCTTCTAAATTTGGCCGTCGCGCGGTGCTCCCCCCAGGGGTAACTGAAGGAGCATCGTCTGGGGTCCTTTACTTTTTTTTTCTTTTTCTGAAATCCCTTTTTTTTTCCGGCTTTTTTTTCCTGTTGAAAATGGTTTCACGAACCTCCCCACCCCCCTTTTTGACTGGATCAACTCTCCTGTATCGCCTGACTTGTTGGTTTCGTTCCTAGGCGTTCCCTTCACTTTTTTCGAAGTTTCTCTTCTCGGAAAAACCTTGCAGGGCCCCTTTTTTTTCCCCTGTCTGCCAGGCCCTCCCCTCGCTCCCCTTTGCTTTTTCCCTTTACTTTTTTTGCTTTCTCAGTCCAACATTTACCCTTAGGCTGTCTTTTCTCCCCATCTTGCTGTCCCTTGGTTCCCTTCCAATTTCCCCCCATTCCTCGTAGGGACCCTTGTTTTTGTTCCCTTTTTTTTTGAGTCTCCAGAAGGGCCCCTGCCGGGCGTAACCTTGGCGCCCTCTTTTTCTCCCGTGTTATCTCCGAAATATCACAAGTCTTCCGTTTTCCCCCAGTCAGCCCTTTTATCTCCCGTGCGTTCCTGTTTTTCAAACCCACCCCCCGTTCTCTTAATGCCAGTCAGTTGTTAGTAACGTTGTTCTACTCCCTAAGCTTGTTTGGGCTCCTCCTCTAGTGTTGGTACCCTCCCTTTCCGGCCCCCCAGAAGTTGCAAATTTTGTAATCCCCGTCTCTACCCGCAGTACGGGTTTTGATTTCCTCGGTCTTTGGCTTCCCTTCTTTCTTCCCCTTTCAGTCCCCCCCTTTTCTTTAAACCTTTTCATGAAATCTTTTCTTGTCGACCTCCCTCCTTCTTTCTTAGTCGAAAGTACCCTTCCAAATGGGAAACCCCTTGCAGTTTCTTCTCGCGTTTTTAGCCTATTTTTACCCCCCACGTTGATTCTTGAGGAGGGGGGTGTTTTTCCCGCTTGAGGGTTTTGGAACGTCCCTCGGGCGGTTCTTTCGTCCCTTAACTTTCCCCCGGTAGTTTACCCGCTCCTTGCCTGCACTTTTCTAAAACACCCCTCATGAGAGCCCCCCAGTCGCCGCTTTGTTAGTCTCCTTTTTTAAACTGTCTGGTGTTCCCCCCCTAATTTGAGTGATTGGGGTTTGCACTTCCCCTTGCTCCATGTTTGTGTAGTCCCCCTGGTTTTTTTTCTTTCCCCGCCAAGGAGGGGTTCGATTGTCCAATTGTTTTACGTAGTAAATAATTCGTTTCCGATCTTCGTCATCCTTACGTCACGGAGTCTTCAACCGACATTCTTCTTTTGGACTGTGAGAACGCTCATTGGCTAGATGTTGACCTTTCTTTTTTAAAATCCCTTTTTAAGTTCTTCCTCAACGGTTGAGTCCTCTTGTTAACTTCCCCCCCTTTTCCCCCCTCGGTGTCCCCCCCAAGTCAGATGGTTTGGAGATCTTCATTTTCCGAATCCCTTTTTTTTTCCTTTCCTATTATTGTTTTATTCCATTGCCTGTGTAAGTCGCGGGTTTGGATTCCCCTGCGATGGTTGGGGATGTTTTCCCCAAACTTGTCTTTTGTTTCCGTCTGAAGCCCCCCGCCCGACCTTTGTCATTGTCCTGCTGGAGGCTGAGTGGTTCCCCGGACTGCTGGGATTGCTTGTCAGCCGTGTTGTGTGTTTCCTCCTTTGCCCCCAGTCCTTTGTACTTCTTCTGGGTTTGACAATCGAATTTGCTTGCCAGTGCAGGCGTAGTAATATTTCGCCTAGACCCATAGAGGTCCCTTTGCCCGGGTTTGTCCCCTTTCACCTGCTCCCGTAATTTTTTTTGTTTCCTCCCCTCAACGTCCCCCCCTTTTTTTTTCAACGGTACTTTTCCTTCCTTAGGGGAAAAACCTGAAACCTCTTTGATGTGTCTTGTCGCCCTTGAAGGACGATGTTGCTCCTTTTTTTTCCGTGTTTTTCGTTGGTGATCCTTGGGCTAGCCCGGTCCCTGCCCTGTTTTTGCTTTTTTGCTCCCCTGTGAGTGATTACCATGAAGTGTCTGCCCCCACGGGGTTTTTCCCTTCCGCCCTGTTTTTCCCCCTCTTTTTTCGAGTCCTGCCCCTGTAACTCCCCTTTGTTTCATTCACACTCTTTTTTTCACAGTCCCTGACCCGCACGATTCATTTTTGGACTTTCCTTCTTTGTCTTCCTGTTTCATACTTTTTGTTGAACTTGTAAGTTAAGCCCCACTGACCTTTTGCTAGTATCTCCTTTTAATAATACTCCCCTTTGTTTGGTTTTGCTTTTTCCTTGAAGAGGGACCGGTTAGGCAACAGTTCTAGTATTCTCCCCATTTTTTTTTTCCCCACACATTTCCTTTGCATCTCCCCGAGGAATTTGCGGGCCTCCCAGGGGAACACCTTCTTTTGGTTCAGGTCAAGGAAAATTGTGGGTAGAGGTGACGTTAGACCCTCTTGGGGGTGAGGCTGGGGGGGTCGGGCGCGGGGGGGGGGGGGCGACAGGTCCCGGGGGGGGTAGTGGGTGGGTGGGGGGAGGGGGTCGGGTGCGGTGGGGTGGGGAGGCGGGGGGGGGAGTCGTTTATTTTCCTTTCTATCTGTTATGGTTGGTGGTGGGGGGGGGGGGGTGGGGGGGTGTTTTTTTCCCCCTTTCGTTCCCCTTCTTTCCTTCAGTGTATTCCCCCGCATTTTTGATTAGCTGTTAAATTCTTCACCCCGGTTTCCCGGAGTACTGTGGCGCCCCAAGGGCCGTGCAAGCACCTCTGTTTTCCCTGAAGCTTTGAAGGCGTAGACAGCCCCCGAGGGCGGTCTCGCCGGCTTTTCAAGCCCTTTTTTTTTTGCCCGACCCCTTATTCCAGGCTTCTTTGTCTGGGTGTTTTCGCCCCCCGGATTTCACTTTTCTTGGACCGTCAGCCCGCGGTGGTCCAGTCGTGGATGTTTTCCGTCGCCACTTTCTTTTTTGTTCTTCCCCCCCCCTTGTGTCTGATCTGTTGTCCCTTAAGTCTTTCTTTGAGTTGGGTAGACAGCGTTTCCTTTACGCCTGCGTTGTCGCTCGTAAGGTCTCTTTCCTGGTATTTGTTGTTTGCGTTTGCGGTCCTCCCACGCTCCTCTTCCTCCCCTCAAGTCCTTTCGCTCGAGCCATCCAGGCCTTGGTTAACGGGTGTTCTATAGATCTTTTGCGGGGACCGTTTGGCGGGTTTTACCTCCCCCTTCTGGCACCCTTGGTAATAACCTTTCGCGTACGTGTAAGGACCCAGTTCTGCAGGCAGCTCCCCCCCTGTGCCCGTGACCCCCTTGCCCCACCGTTCCAGGGAACGTTTAGTCTCCTTCCACCCCCCGTAGTTAAGACAGCAACGTGAAGACCCGGTTGTTTTTTGGGCCGTTCACATGCTCCTCCTATGTGCAGAGTGGTTTGTCGTTGTAACTATCATTCCCCAGGGTAGGTCCTCCGCCCCTCCCGAAGCTCTGTTCCTTGAGTGGGGGGTGCTTTTTAGTCCCAAAGGGTTCTTTTTCGTGGTTGACTTTTTTCTAGTCATTAGATTGAGAGTAAGAGTAGTTTACTCCCCCATTGAAACCTTCCCCCGTACCACTCAGTTGCTTTTTTAAGTAATTTTCTCGACCCACCTTGGATCCTTTAGTTCGTCCACACTTTTTTTTTTTTTTTTGTTGCCCCGTTCAGGTCTCTTCTAGTTATCTATGACCCGGATTGTGGCTCTTGTTGAGGGGGTATCGGTCAAGTTCGAGTGTGCGGCCTTTTTTTTTTCCCCCAGAGCCCTTCGTTGTATTGGTTTTTTTCCCATAGTTGGAAAGGCTCCGGTCCACCGGAATTTCCGCCCGGTATCAGTCCCGGTTTTTTTTACCAGTTCTAGGGAGTCCCTCACCCTGGATTTACCCGCGACCCCCAAACATTGTGAGCCTGTTACGCCAATTCCCTTTCTTTTTTTTGAAGACCCCCCTTTTTATTTTGACTACTCTTTCCCACTTTTCCTCTTTCTTCGACTTGTCTGACCTGCTTGGGTAGTACATTCCCAGTTATCTTCACCCACTTTCCCCCTTTTCCTTGAACTTTTTTCTAAGGCCACCCCGCGGGACTTCATGACGCCCCCTCCCAGAGGACCTCCCCCTTGATCCTTGTTCATCCAAATCCCCTTTGTCATACTGTTTTATGAAGACTTACCCCCCCACCGATTTGCCTTGCCCCCGGAACCCTCCCCGCAAGAGTTCCTTTATTTTCTGGTTGTTACCTTCCCTTTGTGCTGTTTGTTCCCCTGTGGAATTTTTATGGGGACCTTTCAAAGTTTCAACTGTGTACTTGTGGGGAGTATTACCGCGATTGCATTTTTTGGAGTATTTAAACCACCCCCCCCCTTCGCCCTCTGTCCCCCCTCGAACAGGAAGGTTTTTCACGGCTAATGGGGGAATTTTTTTGTAATGGGGCCGTGTTTTTGTTTGCGGCCTCCTGTCCCTAGTTTCCCTGGCTCTAAAAAGCGTGAGGTCCTCTCCTTTCAATTTCCTTCCCTGACCCCCCTTTCCGAAACTTTCACTACCCCCAACCTAGGTTCACTGTCCCTCTAAAGTGGCCGCAAACCTCCTTCATTTCTACACTCCCCTAGGGGCTCGGGGTTTTTTGAGAGGTTTTTTTTTTTTCCTCTCCCCCCAGGATTCACCTGGTTTCCCAGTGGTTTCGCCTCTTTTTTTGAAGAGAACGTTTTCGTTCCTGTTTTGCTTTGACGTTTTTGCGTCCGTCTTTCCTTTCATCCCCCCCCATCCCTTTCTATTCCAGTCCCTGTTTCCCTGAATAAAACAGTGTTTTTTTCCGTGAGTCAACCTTTGCCCTCCCCCGGGGGTTGTGTCGCAGCGTGGCGGTTTTAGGGCGGAATTCCCCCATCCACCTGATGACCGTCGTTCGTTTCCTGACAAGACGCCCCCACCTGTCTCTTTGCCCGACGAGTTTTTTTTGGCTGCCGCGCAGTGACCTGCGGCTCGAACGGTGGGTGGTTGTTGTTTCCCTCTGTTTTTCCCGGGTTTTTCCCCCCACAGTGGGTGGTTCCCCTGCCCTTTTTTTTCTGACGCAGGAGTTTTCTTTACCAGACCCCCATCGTTTTTTCCGTGAATGTCGCCCTCCCGGGCTTTCTTTCCTTTCTGGTCCCCTTTTTTTTTTTCTCCCTATCCTCTCGAGCTGGCGGCGGTTCGTGACCCCGGGACCTCCGAAAAGTTCGAAATCCCCCCGGGAAATTTCATGATATTGACCCCGGTTTCTTCTTTCACCTTCCCTTGGTAACCCTTCTCCCTGAGCCACTCCCCCCCCTGACGCCCGTGGCTGGAGTCTCTCGGAAACAGGTCCCTTATTTTTTCTCCCGGGGCGGAGCTTTTGTTTTTTTACTTTCTCCCCTTTCATGGGTGTCTTCCCGTCTTTTATTGTCCCTTTTCCCCTTAGACGCTTCCTGGTGGGAACTTTTCTCCCCGCACCCTTTTCATTGTCTTTGTCCCTCTCTGGTTTTTGCTCACTTTTTTAGAGGCCGTCCCCCTTCATAGGTAGATTTACCTGCGCTTTTTTGAACGGGAAATCGTTCCCTAGACCCCCCTGTGCCCCCCCCCTCCTTTTGCTGCCCGTGCTTCCTTTGTCAACCTTGTGGGGTTTGGTCTTACACAGTTCTTCGATGGGGAGGTGTCCTCTTTTAGGGTGATGTCGATCCGGGAGCGCCGACCTTTACCCCCCTGTTGTAGTTGCCCCGTGTGTCCTCCCCATAGATTATTGTATCGTTCGTGAAGCCGTGCCTTTCCGCCCCATTGTCCCCTACTGGGAGAGTTCTTTTTTTTCGCACGCCCATTTTGGTTGGTCCACGTGGGGCAGAAAACCTTCCCGCACAAAAGAGCAGTTGTTCTGTCCGGGTTCACCTGTGCTTCCTTCTTTCCCCTTTTCGACTGCCAAGGTCTTCCCCCAGGTTCTGAAAAACCTTTCCTTCTTATAGAGGTTGGATGTGCTCGCCTGCCAAGGTTTGTTTTTTTATTGTTTTTCCTGGTTTTCCCCCCTTTTTTGTCCACACCCTCGCCAGCCCAAATTTGTCCCAAAGGAGGACGGTCCTCTTTTCCTTTATTTTGTTCTGTCTTTCCCGTCTCTCTCGGCTTTTCCCCCCCCCCTAGCGGCCGTGAGTCCTTTGTCTGACCCTGTTTATGACGAGACATTCTGGGAAGGAGGACCTTTTTTTCTGCCTTTTGACGTCCCCCTCCCCTTGAGGCTGTCTCCGTTTACCAAGATTTCCTTTTCTGGCCGCAACTGCCAAGTTTTTTTTGATTTGAGAAGGGGGGACGGTGTACTTCCTCAAGTTTTTTTCGGGAACTTTGGATTTTGTCCCTCTTGCACCATTTTCTTTTTCTCTTTCCCACTCTGTTTTCGAGCGTAGTTTTACTCCGCTAGGACGGCCCTCACGAACCCCCCCTGCTTTCCCCAGCTTTTTATCTATTCCACTTTTTCTTTTTGTTTCACCTTGTTGCATGGTTGTCACTTACGGAGCCTATGTCCGAAACAGGCCCGTTGATGCTGCCCTGCGGTCCCGTGAGCACGGCGGCTGGGTCCCCCCCCGTACTCGGGGACTCGATCTATAGAGCTCTCTGCGTTTCCCTTGTGACCGGTGCGCCCCCCTTTGGGACGGGTTTGTTTGACATCCTTGTTGCTTGATTTTTTTTGGACGCTCTGGTTTTTATAGTACCCGCTGTATATAACCCCCCTTACGTACAGCCTCAGCTTTAGCAGCCCTCTTTCCTGGGGTTTTTCCCCGTTAGTCATCTTTGGCTTCAAAAAGAGCACCTGTTGAGTTCGGGACTTCTGTCATCCCCTGTTTCCTCACCCCCTTCTTTCGGGATGCTCCGCTGCTGGACAACCCAAGGACACGGGTTCCGGTAGGACGTGTGTAGTACCAGGCGGATTTTTTGCCTGGTTTGTGTGGGCCGTTCCTAAAGATCCCACAATAGGTATGCAACCTTCTTCTAATTTTTTTTTCTTTCGATATCCGGCCTTGGCCCCCTTCTCCTGTTTCCCAATTTTTTGGGATTCCTCATTAAGAATACGTCACCTCAATTCCGGGAGGGTTTCCCCCCCCCCCTTTTTCTTAGCCCTCTTCTTCTTGACACTTAGGCCTTTTTTCTCCCCCATTTCGACGCAGTCCGTGGACGTGTGCCACCAGATAGAACGGACCCCTCTCGAAGTAATTTGGATAGTGCCGACTTCTTTTCCCCTCGGGTTTCCCCGTTTCTACACCTTTCCCTGCGGAAACTCCCTGTTTCTGTGTATTCCGTAATAGAATGTTTCGACTGGTTCAGGGTTCGTTGTTTCGTGTCGTTCTACTCCTTTTTTCTTCTTCCCCGGCCCCCTTTGGGGATTATGATTTGAACCCCCGCAGTATTTACAGTGTCCCTGTCTGCCAGGTAGTCCACGTGTGATAAATTCCCCAGGTCTGACTTTTCTTTTTCCACTCCCTTCCGTTTTCCAGGTCACCGTTGGCGCTTCCCCTTTTTTCTGGTTCATGCCGGGTCTCCTCCCTGAATTTTTTTTTTTCCTTTTTGGTTTCTAGCTCGAACGCCCACTGGCGTTGCCGACGTCCGTCAACCTTTGGAAGTTGTTGTCGGATTATCTCTTTTTCCTTCCCCTCCCCGTGTGTTTCTATCTCTCCTCAACATTTTTTTTCTTGCGTTTTTCCCCGTTTTCAGTTCTTCCGCCATCTTCAAAACCACGGTCTTCCCCTTCACTTCCTTTTCTTCTTTAAAACACACCCTATCGCGCGTGAACAAGGGAAAAACTCTTATCCTCCCTCTTCCTCCTTTGTGCGGGGTTTTGTGGGGGCTTTGGATTGCTTTTTGGTTACTTCTCCTTTTTGATCTGTCCCCATTCCTTTTCTTCACCAGTAAAACCTTTCCCAAAGTCTCCTTCCTTGGTCCCTATCACGAAACAATGTTGGGGTCTCAGTCCCGCCCTAAGTCCTTTTTGGCGAATTCTTTCGCCTTTGATTTTCCCTAGAAAAGGCCCGATAAAAGTGCCCCCAGGAGCTTTCAAAGTCAAAGCAAGGGACTTTCGGTGTGGCCTCCCTCCCTTGCACCTCTTCCTTAAATTTCTTTTCCGTTTAAGACTCGGTCGAGAAAGTCAGTGGTTTTCTACCCATGAATGCGGGTGTAAAGGGGCAAATTTGGCACAATGTCTTTTTCCAACGGCCCTTTTTTTTTTTTTTTCCTATGTTTTTTTAGTGCCGCCTAGTAGACAAGGCATGCTTGGAAGTTTCTGGAGAGACCCATATCCCACTTTTATAACTTCCCAAGGCCCCTTGTGTTTTCTATGACCCTTATTTGGAAGCCTCCCTTCCGTTTCATACACCCCAGGACGGGGAACTCGAACCTAGAAGGTTGGTTCAGACCCACCCCTTTTTTTCCAAAACCCCTGTCCCTTTACCTTTTCAACCCTCGACCTGTAATGCAAAAGGCTAACTGCCCCCCCCCCCTTTGTCCCCTTTTTTCTTTCCAAGCAAGCGCCCAAATCGCTTCTTCCCCAGGACCAGTTGCAACGGTTTCCTCGCCCCTCTTTTTTTCCCGACCTTGGGGCGGTCTTTTTTACCCCCCCAGACGTTTTAGGGCTTCTACCCAGGGTTTGTGGCTTGGCTTTTTTTTTTTTTTTCCCGCTAGCCTGAAGATGGAGCTTCTCTTTGATCTTTTCCCCTTCCTTCGCGTCCGTCCACGCCCAGCCCCGGAAGACTTTCGCAATTCTTTTTTATCCCCTTTTCTCCCTTCTTCCTTTTCCCTTTAGCGGCGTTATCAGAAAGATTCGTTTCTTACCGAGTAGTACGTACCCCAGTTTCCCCAACTTTTTTAAACAACCCCTCCCAAGGGCTCTGATTGTCCTTCCCTCCAGTCCTTTTCCTCTTTCACCTCTTTTCCCCCAAGTTCCCATGCGCAAACTGTGACTCCCCCGGCCCTCGGTACCCTTCCCCGGCTTGGTTCTTCTGAGTGTTCTTCCCAGGAGTAAAGGTATCCTGTTCAACGTCCCTCTCTTTTTTTCTTTTTGGGAACTTGCCAGGAAAAGATTTATTGACCAAGGATTTGTCCCCGGATCGCTGTTCCTTTTATGCAACCTCTATTAATCTTTACCACTTTCAGGCAGTCAAACAAGTGAGCTGTACGCCTCAGGAGACGTGGAACGATTCCATTACCCTTTCCTCCCCAATGGTATTGATCTCTTTTGAAGTCGAACCCCCTGCACTGCCGTGGTGTTACGTCCTCTATGGGCAAAGGTCAAAGTGCCCTTTTCCTTTTTTCGCCGACAGCTGCCTCCCTGACGAAGACAGAAGACGAATTCCTTCCTTGTCCCTTTGCGTTTCGGAGTTTACCACTTTGCCTTTTTGTGGCCGGACTGTTTTTTTTTTGACCCACTAATTGGTGTTTGAACCAACCGTCCCCTGATTTTGCCTGCCATGATAAATCCCCCCCCCCTTTTTCCCTTCTGGTTGTACTTTTTGGACACTTGGCTTGGCTGAGGAATCCTGTTATCGGGATTTTTCTCAACCAGGCCCAACCCGCCGCACTCCCTTGTTTTACCCTTTCTGCCCTTTTTTTGCGTAAGGCAAACACCGGCCGTCACCCCCAAAGTTGCCCACTCTCGCCCCTCCCGTTTTTTACGCCCCCTTGGCCTTGGTTTGCCGGTTTTTGGCCCTTTTTTTTTCCTTTCCTCTGCCGAGTTCCACACTTGGCATTAACCACCACCAGCCTTCCCCCTCCCTTTTCTCCACAGACATGCTGCCAGCCATCGAGTTCTGTACGGCGTGATCCCGAACTTTGCAGCCCCCTCCCCTTCTTGCACCTCCTTTTCTGTGATTCCTTCATGGCGTCTGTGTCCAAATTCCAAGTTTAATGGTTCGGCGGAACTTACCTTTTTCAGGGTCTGACTCGTTCTTCTCTTCCTTTTTTTTTAAGACCCCCCCCCTTTCCGGCGATTACGGTTAGAAGAGTGATCCCCGTCCCCACACCACATTTGGTTTCTTTTCCTTCCCCATTTCCCGGGACAATCAGAATACCGGGAAAACTGAATAACCCATCACCTGTGACTTTTTTTTTTTTTTTTTTTTGTGTCCTTCTTTTGAACTTGATAAAGCCCCCCCCCCCATGTTCCTTTCTTTGCCTTCCTCCGGCGCCCCTTTCCCACCGGCGGTTTTTGCTTCGGGGACGACCAAAACCCACTCCCCTCCCCCTTCCTTGTCGACGCCTCGTGCTTACACAGACCACCCTGGTCCCTTTAATGAAAATGTCCCGGTTTTTTTTAGCCTTTTCTTTTCATTCAATGGCCCCCTCCTCCCCCCCTCTCTTTTTTTTCCCTTTCCTTTTTTGTTTTTTCTGGTTCGGGCGTGGCATGGGAAAGCCCCTTCCGCCCAAAGGCGAAATCTCGGACATGTCATGATTAAAACGGGTGGTCTGGTTCCTACAAAACCCGCTGCTTTTTCCCAAACTCTCCCCCTCCTTTTGCTTCTTTTTCCTTCGTCCTTTTATTGGCCGTCCGGCCGGCGCCCCAGGACCGTATCTGAAGGATGTCATTTTCCCTGGGCGGAGCGGTTCCTACTTCTCCCCCAGTTTTGACTTTGTGGGCCATCGGGTCCCTCTGGATGTTCCCCTTCCTCTTTCTTGAAATTTTTTGAACCCCCCTGTGGTTCTCCAGATGTAAATCGCCGTTTTAGTTATTGTGGGTGATCAATTTCTGCGGAAAGGTAATAGGCGGACCTTTCTCAACTCGACCGGTTTTCCTGCCTCTTCAACAATTCCAGCGCCATCTTGCAGACCCCGCCCGGTCCTTTTTTGAAGTGCGCAGTAACTCCCAGAGGGTGCGGGCCGTTCTCTTCCTGTCTGCTGACATTCACCTCTATGTTTCTCGTTTCCTTTTCTTTTTTTTCTTTCTTCCTGGGAGTCCTTATGCCATCAAGGCGTGTTCGGGTAATACGGCATCCCGGAGGGCAGGCCTTCTGCGCATCCTTCCCCACTGTTTGCCATTTTCCCCCTCTTTTTGTGTTTTCTTTGTGCTTGGGCGTGTTTTCAGTAATTAAAGCCAAAAACTCTGCGAGAGGTCACTTAGTTTGCGCCTGACTGGTTCTAGTGTCCCACTTTTTTCACACCCTTTCCTTTAGCCATCCCCCTTTCGACCAGTTTTTGAATCTCGAAGTTTGGATGTGCAAGGACAAATAGTGGTTCCCGGCCTCCATTTCTTTCGTCCCACCCAGCGTAACCTTTTTTTTTCACGTCCCGCAGTTGATTTAGGCCTCCCGAGGGATTCCGGGTCTTACCCGGCTCCCTCTTCGAAAACTGCCACGTCTCTGTTCCTTTTGGCCCCTTTTCTCGTTTTTTTTCCCCCCACAGCTTTCCTTATGTCTTCGTGGACCCCAGTACAATGGACCTTTTTCAGCCAGGGTCCCACTTTCGAGGACTGTTTCCCCGCCAGTCTGATTTCCGACCCCTCCTTTTTTTTGATTGGGGGGGATAACGAGTTTAATAGTTTCCCCGTCCTCGCACTCGTCTTTTGGCCTGCCGGCATCCCACGATGCGATAAATTACGGTTTCGGGAGGGGCTTGGGGGACTTCCTCCCCGACACCTCCACCTCTCACACCCTTTTTCTTTAGCAGAAGGATAACCCTATGCAGGGGGATGGTTCAAAATCGCATGGGGGTAACCCCTCGGATTTCCAGATCCCCCTCTTGTCACGCCGGCTTCCCGTGTCCAAGGAGGGAGAGGTAAATGGGGGGAACGGTCTCTATTTTCTGTTTTACTATCTCCTTAACCGCCCTTGGTGGGTTCACGGCAACAGGTGTGATTCTCAAAAAAGATCCCCCCCCCCCCCCCCCCCGGTTTTTTTTTTCTGGCTTTCCCCCGGCCGTCCTTCCATTGCATTATCACCAGCGAAGTACGAAGATAGAGCAGATTTCGGCCGATTGCCCCCCCCAACATTTTCTTTGACGTGTCGTTCTCCATGTGCTCCCCTGTTCTAGTTCTTTTCTCAACCGTGGTTGCCACTGGTCGGGAAACCTATGGCGATGTGCAACGGACCCCTTCAGTTTCTCCTTTCACCAGTGTCCCCTTTCTTCGCCACTCTCTTGCGTTTGACACGCCGCCCCAACACACGGTCTGACAAACTTCCCTGATTACGATTTAAATGCCCGGTGAGTCCGATTCTTTCGCGGCTCGTGGCATTAAACGTTTTTTTTTTGTTGATTTGGTGTCATGTCCCGTCCGGTCCTTTCATTGGCTTTATTCCCCCAGTGATAGACAAACATTCGCCCTTGATCCTGCCCCCTCCTTTTATCGTCCTATCGTCCCTTGTCTCCCCCCCTGATTCTCGTTGCGGGGGATGAAGATCGCCAGGTATTAGCCGAAGTCTAGTACAGCACTCTTTTTCGGGCCGTGTCCCCTCTCAGAACCAACTGCCCTTGGGTTTTTTTTTTTTCCGGAACTTGGAACTTTCTTGTTCGACTGTCGTTCTGGTAGGAGGGATGCCTCGTGTTTCCCCTTCATTTCCTCTTCCGCCCCCCGCAAACTGCTTTTTCCCAGTCTCCCCTTTTTTTCTTCCCCTCACTGGTCCCGTGTTTTTATTTTTTAGTACTCCTGGTGATACTCCGCGCGCGACTGAAACAGGCACAGCCTGCTTTTCACCCCCTCTGGTCCCTCGTCTCTTTCCCCCCTTTTTTCCTTTCCTGCGATCCCTTTCTGCTCGACCGTTTCCTAAGAAGATGGCGGACGAATTAATGAGTGCCCGTCCGCTTTTTTCTCTTCCCTGCCTTGCTGCGCTCTATTCCTCCCCTTTTGTTTTTTGTCGATACGCCCAACCCGGCAGGGAGCGGACGTCCCTTTAAGCAGTATCCGCCATATTCTATCACCCCCCGGTCCTAAGAAGCGTTGTACTTCCCCCTTTCCTGTCTCTCCCCGGCCGCTCCCCCGGGTTTAATCTGGGAAGCGAATCGGACCGAGTGGTGTTTCCTTTGTTGGTCTCGCGGATCCCTTTTTTTATCCCCCCGAGTTAACTTACCTGGAGGAACAGATTAAATTTGGGTCGGGTTCCCCCGCCCAAAACGTTTTGGTTTTCCGCACTTTTCTGTTCTACTGAGGCGTTTTCCAAGATTCCCGAATCCCGCTCCCCCCTTCCCCGGAAAAGTTTCGTGCCAGCCGCTTTCAAGTTTCCCCCAAGCCCTTCTTTTGATTGCCCTTCGGGAAGTCACCAGTGTAGATGGACCGTCCTGTCTCGGGGAGAAGTTCGGGCTGCTCATGACTTCGGCCTTGACAGGGCGATTTTTTCTTGTTGCACCCCCCCTCGGGCCGGACTTTCTATTGGTGAAACAAGCGGCCTGAAATAGTTTCAGGCATTTTCTCCGATCAGGCGAATTTCGATCACGGGTACCTTCCTTTAAGTTTTTTCTTATGACCCTGTTTTGTTTTGGGGCTTTCCCAGCGGTGGGGCGGTCCCTTTTCCTCCTGCCGGGAATTCCCTACCGATTGCCCCGTTTTTTCCCTCTTCAACGCAAGCAACGTATGCACCCCATCGCCTGGTCACCACCACGTCTGAACGGCCCACCTTTCCCCCTTTTCGACCGCGCTCCCACCGCTTCGAAGACCCCGTGGCGAAAAAGGTTCAGAGCACAGCATTTCCATCTTCTTCCACCCCTCTTCGTTTTTTCTTTGTTTCACCTGGACCAGGTGGGCATTCGGGCCTTTTGCAAAGTTTGCTTCTTTGTCAGTGACTTCTTTGGATATGTCAATAGCGGCAGGCTTTTCGGCACGCAACAGTTCTTCACGGCAGAATGCTCCGAAGTTTTCTCCCCCGGGGTCCTTTTCCCGGGTCCGAGCCTACTATCGAAATGATCGATCACCCACGATTTTCTCCGAATGTGACCCATTGCACCCCTCTTTTTTCCCCATGTTACGCCGTCAGGCTTCCGCCTCGTTATGGTCAGGGGAACTTTCAAATTTCCTCCCCCCACCTTTTGTGAAAACCGGAAGGCCCCCTTCTCCCCTTATACATTCCTTGATTTCTCTTGTCCTGGTTAGGTCAATTTGTTCCTTTCCCGCGCTTGTAAAACCGTTCGTCTTTTTCCCAGTGGGGAACTGCCGTGCAATGGGGAACGAGAACTTGGATCGTCGTTCCCATTGAAACCCTTTTAATTCGTACTCCTCATCAATCAAAAGTTCGCTGATACCGCATAACCCCGTTTCCGGGCAGGTTTTTAAAAGATTCTCACCTGCGAAATGTCATCCTTGGGGGACCTTTTCCTGTTTTCCCTTGCCCGCTGTTCGTCATTACCGGTTTATGGCAATGTCAAGTGTTCTGTCCTCGAAGCTTGCTGGCTGTTCTTTTCCCGCCGCACCGTTTTTTTCTGCGAAGCTTCTCGAGACTCCCCATACACGAGCCGGGCGTGACGGTTTTGGATAAAAAACTTTGCGCTGTCCGGGTGTCTTTACTAAAATGGGGGCGCCCATGGAACACCCAGATCTTGCCGGGCCTGAGCACAGCCACCGTCTTCAGAGCGGGCCTTTACCTTTTCCCTGGAATTTTTTTTTCACTTTCATGTGGACTGGTTTTGTGGACTTCGGCCCCCAGTACCCCCGCGCGAACTATTGCATCACTGCGATGCATCGTTTTTTTTATGTTTTCGCCCCCTCGGAGCACACACCCTTTTTATTTCACATGATTCCCAGGAGTGGTTCTCAACTGAGGCGTGGGGCAGGCTTGGTCCAGGACCGTCCCCCTTCTCTTTGTCCTTTCACCCTTTTTCACACGGTTTGAGGTAATCGCTCCACTCTACAGCACCGAAATGTTACCGCCTTCGAGTTTTTCAATGTACCGGGTCCTCTCCCCACCTCCTCCCCCCCTGCTCCCTCCCCCGTCCTTTTAATGGAGCGACCGGGGCTGGGGATGGCTTTTTTGCTGAACGACCCGTAATGGTTGCTCGAAAGGGAAGAGCCGGGATGCCTAGTTCTATCTTTTCTTTCGTCCTTTTTTTCTCACCCACCACCCTAAGACAGTTACAGGCGATTTTCGTCGAAGATCACGATACACAGGGTTTCTTGCGTACCTTACAGCTTTAGCGCAGCCTACCTCGACGTGCCTCGGGCATCAACCCCCAATTATGAGTCCTAAAAAGGCTTACGACCCATTTACGATCAAGAGACAGTGGCCTGGGGGCTTTCTGATAATAGGAACAAAGTGGTGTTTTTCTTCCCACAGGCCCTTACTTTTACACCTCCTTCTGTTATCCGTTGGTGTTTGACGCCGTTTCTTTTTCCCCCCCCCAGGACCAACAAGGTTAGGCCTTGACAATGGTCACGGTCTCTTTCTTTCGGAGGTACCCCATTTTGCCCGCCGCCATTCTCTCTTTTGACTCATAATACCTTTTTTTGTTGTTTTTTTTCCTGTATGGGCGTCTTTAAGGTCAATTCTCCCCGAGTACACCCCTTTTCCTTAAATATGCCGACCTTTTTGGTCTGGATACAAGAACCCCTGGCTGAAACACGCCTGGAACCGCCGGCGTTTACTGGTAACACTGGGGCTTGTCCGGCCGGTCACCCCCTTTGGCTTCTTTGGGGGTCCCTTTCTCCCCCAGTACGTCTCGGTCAGGAGTTCTCGTCATGGTCGGAGCCGTGTTCCCGAATACTTAAATCAGTTTTTTATGGGTTTCACTCGGGGGACCGGGCTGCGTCCCCTCCCCTGTTTGCCCCTTTCCCTCCCCCTTGGACCCCCTTGGCTCTTGATCACTCTGCTTAATCGCCGGAATGTTTTTTGTGGGTGATTCAATTGCCCAGGGCGGCGGGATAGACCTTCCTTTTTCATCCCGGAAGACTTTCTCATGCGCGGCCCACATGACGGTGCCTCCTCTCCCTTTCCCCCGCCACCCCCTTTTTTCTCTCAATGTTCCGTGACGGGGGTTTACCCTCCCAGGTGAGGAATTGTCGTACGGGCCGCCCCCCCCTTGCCACTCAGATGGCTTTCAGCCATGTTTGTCCCGAGGCTTTCTTCGCCAATCTGTGTAGGCAAGTTCCTCGGGCATTCTTTTCCAAGGCGTTAAGATTTCACAAGGGCCCAAGGGCGTAACCCTCTTCAGATTCTTTTTCGGTTCCGTGGGCCGTGTTGTCCCCCCCTACATCACCCCAAAACGATGAAGCAGTGCCGGTAACACTTCCTTTTGCAGCGTGGCCTGTTTTTTCGAAGGAACAAATTCCCCTCCCGTCCACAGGTTTCTCTCAGGGGCCCGCCCTTTTCGTACCCCCCCCCCCCGCCGCTACCTCCCGTTGTGGCTGTGCTCGGCCCCGGCAATCGGTTGGTCAATTTTGCCCATTAGTAGTAGGCCCCCCCCAACAGGAAACTTTGCCGGGAGAAGTCCTTCCCGTCCTCTTTTTTTTGGCTCGTTTTGGGCCCTTTCTTCCTTGCGTGCGTCGGTCGTACGTCGGACGCCAGCCCTTCCCGTCGAGGAAGGTCACCCTTTGTTTCCCCCTTTTTTTCCATGACGCTCCCCTTCAGGCCGCATTTTTTTTTCCTTCCCCCCAATCACTGACCTTGCGGGCAAGGTAGGCGTCGGGAAGCCTTTCCTCGCGCGCGGTGATCCCCAGATCCCCTTCCGGGGCAGTGTGGGTCTGTTCTATGGTACCTCCTCGATCGGCGTGCATTTCGTTGTCCCTTCTGTTTTGCAGGCAGGTTTCCCCTTTCTGCTAAGATACCCTTTTTCTTTTTTTCCGGGCCTAGGTGAATGACGAACCGAGAGCCACAGCTTTGGAGAAGTCTACTTTTCGTTTTCTACTTGCATGTGGGTTTCACCTCCCCTTAGCCCGTCTCTGTCGCAATGCCGGACGTTCCCAGCCTAGCGTTAAGGAGGGAGAATAATGGGGCACGCTCCCCCCTCGGGGGACTTACTCCCTGGTCTGCCCCGTCCCGTCCGGCCCCCGGTTGATCGTCCCCAAATGTCTCCGGCATTTTTTTCCGGTGGCTGGCTTTCGCTCCTGGGTTTATGGGACATATCCCCGCACCCGGCTCCGCGTGCTTTTTGCCGGCCGTCTTTCCACACAATGGTCGTCAGCCTGTCCTGAGGAAACAAAAGACGCCCCTTTTTGGAGAGCTTTTCGCTGGCTCGAACCCCTTGTGCCGAGTTTCTTTTTCCCGACCTGCGATGGCGTCTTGCTGCACCTTTTGGACACTGGTTTTTTTTCGCCGGTGCACCCAGTGAGATGTTGGCTTTTGTACGACAGCAACCACGGTGCAAAGTTTTTTCTCTTCATTCGATTACCGTGGTCTTTAGGCGGGAGTTGACCCTTTCACAGGGGAGATTTCCTTCAAACGATCCTATAGATCAGAAGCGCCAACCTCCCTCCCCGGGTGATTCGACCTTTTTGGGATCTGGGCTGCAGAGGTAGTGTCCCTCTCTGCCCCCTCTGTCCTCCTAGGAGGCCCGTCAGTTTTTGTCTGTTTTGCCAAGATGCGTTGCCGCGGCAGTTCGCCGTCTTTTCCTACGTCCCGTGGGTCGACTTTTCCCTTGGACGGCCTTTTCTTCACCACAGACTCCTTTTTTTTGTTGTCTGCCTTTGGAAGCCGCTTTTCTGGCCTGGTCACGGTTCCCCGTGTTCTTATCGGCCTCGTGTGTTGCCTGTTTCAAAGCTGTCAGCGCCGCTTATTTCCAAAGGGGCGGGTCTGATGACCCGACTTTCCCCCCTTTTTTTTCCCCCTGGTTCTGCTGTAGTACTTCCTTTGATAACCGTCCCGCGCGAAGTGACCTCGAAGAAGGAAACACTGTCCACGTACTGCGAGTTGTCCCCGTTTTTTTCTGTTCACCCTCCCGCGCTTCAGTTTTTTCCCATGTCCGCTTCTGTTTTCCCTTTGATAGAAGATTTTCTTCAAACGATAACTGCGTTTCGTCCGCGGCAATGCCATGGTTTCGGCGTTATATATCCTCTACCTGCGCTTGTTGGTTGGTTTTGATCGTCAACAGTGGAGGCGGCCGTTCCACGCCCCCCTCTCGTGCAGGCTTCTTCTATCAAACGGTCGAGACTCATGCGGACTTCTGAGAACTGATCGCCTTGCTGTGACCCCTTAACAACCTCTGTCGCGTACTTTTTCCCGTCGCTGGGGTTTCGGGTTTTTTTGGCGTTCTATTGAGCTTATCACCAGCGTACTACCGGCCTCTGAAACCGGTAGGGATACTTGTTTTTTTTCCATTTGCCCCGGGTGGCGCCTTCGCAAGCCTTAGTTTTGGCCGAACTGAAGGGCTTTTTAGTTAGTCTTAGAACCCCCCCAGCGGGTCCCTCCGCGAACCTTGTTGGTCTTCCTGCAGAATTTTTTTTCCTCCAGTTCCCTTTTTTTCTTTTTTTGTCGTTTTGATGCCGTTCCCCCCAGCACTTCGTTCAAAAGGGAAGTGTAAGATGACCTGCTTGTGCCCGGCGGACTTCTTCCGTCTCCGAGCTTCGGCCGGGGCGTCTCTGGTGCCCCCCGGCGGTAAAAACGGATGCTTCCGATGGGTTCGAAAGGCGGGTCTCCTAAGTCCGACGAACTTCTTTTTCAGATCAGGAGTGAAGGTTTTTTCCCATTAGGTCTTTTCCTCTTGAAATTCCAGCGACTTCTGGGCACTCCTTCCTCCAGGAAGGGGTTCCCGAAGCATAGGGACCGTTTTTGGCAGAAAATTTTTTGAGTCGTACACACCAACCCACTTTGGACTTGGTACTCCTTGGCCTAAGGCCCCCTGTCAAGGGTTCTTTTTTTGGCAGGCGTAGAAATAAGCTTCTAAAGTGACGTTCACTTTTTACCCGTGCTTCTCCCCGGGTTCCCCTTTTTTTTTTTTCTACACCCCAGGCGTCTTTTTCCCTGCCAGAGCGCTGTGACGGACCATTTTTTGTGTGTGGTTCGGTTGACCATTTTTTTTTTTCCCCTCGCCCCCCGTTTATTGCTTTTCGATTGGAGTGTTCCCTTTTTTGTGTTTGGTGGATTATGATTCATCGGACCCCGTCCCCGCCCCCCTGCCCGTTGCACTCCCCTTTGGGCAGATTCCGCTTTCTTCGATCAACGGGGCCGTGGGTTCCGGTTTTCCTGTAGACGAGGCGTTATTAGAGAAGATGCGGTCCGTCGAACCTCCCTCTTTCTTTCCCCCTTTGTAACCCTTTTTCCGGGTGTCGTCCGTCAGGGCCTTCCTACATAGCCCTTGGCTCACGGTGGATAGGGAATACCGAGGCGACAGGAGTGACCTCTGCCGGACCTGTTCCCCCTTTCATTTTTTTTTCTTCATTCTTTTCCGGGTCTTTTTCTTCATTCGTTCGCCGAGCAGGACTGAACCCCTACCTTATCTTAAAAGTATAGCTTGGGCCCCGGGTTCTGATTTTTCCTTCCCGATCTCCCCCCCATGTCCCCTCGAATTACGTTACCCCCGGCTCCAAGCAGACAACCGCGTCCCCTTCCATCGCCCCGTTCCCTCTTTCCCCCTTTTAAAATCTGTTGTCATTGAGGGGATCGTTAGCTTTGACATGCGAGCTTTTTAAGGGGTGGTTTCACTTTTAAAACCGTTACTCTGACGGTCACTCGTTCCTATTGACGTCCTTTCGACCGCTGGGCGTTCGAGAGCAGGAAAGTCGTTGCACCGTCTCTTGACTCCCCTAACTCCCCGTAGGTCCCCCCTGACTGCGTTGTAAGTCTCCTTCGTGAGTAAAAATTTTTCCTGTTGCTAGTGTTGTTGTCCGCCATAAGCTGACCCCCCCCCTCTTTTGTACGTCTCGAAAACCCACCTTCGAGGCTTTTTTTCCCACGTGTTGTAATTCACCCTGGTGTGTTCGGCTTTTGGTTTTGAAGTTCGA
>Ga0179593_1361061_pt1 | contig 40601 bp, 54 predicted proteins | sample CZODoug2_1_08_16_FD_185931 | JGI IMG/M metagenome (GOLD analysis project Ga0179593, IMG submission 185931) | Vadose zone soil fungal communities from Angelo Coast Range Reserve, California, USA - CZODoug2_1_08_16fungal (PacBio error correction) | ecosystem: Environmental > Terrestrial > Soil >... | reverse complement strand
TTACGGCTGAGTGGCTGTTTCTTTTCCTCCCCCCCCCCAGACGATTCAGCGCCTTTTTTGCATTGATGGGACCTGACCTTCCTGCATGAGAGTCTCAAACTATCAAGGCTGTTCCCACACCCAGGGCGGCTCCTCTCTCACAAAATCTTTTTGTTTTCTGTCAGAGACTTCCTTTTTTCCCTCCACACAGTCCTTAATCCCCTCCTCTTTGTTGTTGATCTCTCTTAAGTTTTTTTTTCGGATAACCCGACTTATTTGAAACCCCTTTTTGGTTGGCCCTTTTTTTCCCTGAACGGATAGTTCGACTCCTCGCAGTCCGTCCCCTCCTTTGATAAAACTCTGTTTTTAAGATTCGCCGACTTCGAACCCTTTTTCTTTCTTTTTTCGGCATTACCTCAACTGAGGTTCTCCCCCTCCGAAGTGCGCGAGACGATCGGCATGATCCATTTCATGGAATGATCGTAGTAGGAAATGTCCCCGGGAGTTAGTTTCCTACGTCTTTTACCTTTAACATTTCTCTTATTAGTTTGAAGAGGAGCTTGGTCTTAACTTTTTTCTTTTCTTTGGTCTAATGCTTTTCATGGATTCTATATTAAATCCTTTTTGTTCAGCGCCTAAGAAGTCTCGGGAGCCGGAGTCTCCTTTTTGTTTCCTGCCCTTTTTAAGTCTTCGACGATTGATCTTTCTTGGACTTCTCCATCTGAAGGACCTGAGAACGCTCCTCCTCTACCCCTAATTCTTGTAATGATGAACTCTCTCCGTTTTTTTTCACTAGGATTTGAATCATTCGTCAGGGCCCGTAACCGCGACGGGCTCCTGTTCTTGATCATGACATTGCACCCTTTTTTGACCTTTTCATAAGACTTACTTCTTCCTCTCTTGTATCCCCTTCCCCAAGTATTCATCTGTTTTTCATCGGTCCCATTTTTCGAACTCTCAGGTCTCGCTTTCCTCGCCAGCGCGTGGGTTTTTCTTTTATTCAAGGCTGCACGAGTGACGAGGCAACTGAGCCGTTTTCTCTTTTTTTTATCCTTCTATGTTCCTTTGTCTTTTTCTCACGCTGACTTGCACCAACTTCCCTTCTCAAATCCGTCCTTCTCTTCTCTATTAGGAATGATTTCCCTCAACAGGACGTTGAGCTGCATTTTGCCGCGTCCTCGTTTCCGGCCCCTCACAGTCTCATTGAAGTTTTCAAGTATTCCCCAGTAGTGGGAACCACCCCATCCTTTCTCTTTTTGTTTTATCTGTTTTTTTTCACATCCTCGAAATAAATTTGTGAGTCTTCCCAAATGCCGTATTCAGGTAGTACGTTTTGTTCTCCCGAAATGACTTAAACCTGACACATCACTAGATTAACCTCAGGAACCCGTGCGGGCACAGAGAGGGGCCCCCGAGCACGCGGGAACTTTCGTGGTTTTGACCCAAATACGGGTCTTTTCCGCCGCTCTTGTTGTTAGGAGTGTTTGACCTTTCCACCGTCCGATTCCCTTCTCTTCTCTTGTCCCTTAACCGTCTATCCTGTCTGCAGTAGCACGAGATCATCTCCCCTTCTCCGGTTTTTCTTGCGTCCCATCCCCTTTGTCTATATTGATTCGCGCGTCGTTATCTCCCACACCCGCCGGTCTCTTTTTTTCTGTTCCTCACGACTTGTTATCTGAAACCCAGTCTCCAACAACTTCCCTCCTCTCCTCTGTTTCGAAGAGGAAGTCCCGTCTGGAGAGAAGAAAGAGAATCCTTTCCGTAAAGTCTTCATCTCTCTTCCGGTCTCTCTCTCCTTTCTACCGTAGATGAAAGTGTTCGTTTAGACCTCGTCTTCACCTCGTTGTATCGTGTGAGAGGTCTAGTCTTTCTAATGGTTTCCCTCTTGACCGCGATCCCTGCCCCTTTCCTTCGGCCGCTCGTTTCTTAAGTTTCCTCCTGCGGTTCCTCCCCCCCCCCCACAGAAAGAGGACAATCTACAATGACCAGAGTTTCCCCTCCCTTTTGAGGTTGCAGTTCTTTTCTTTACTTTTTTAGGCATTTACACCCATTTTTCCTTTAATATCCATTCGCAATTTCCACGCTCTTTTGTTGGCCACTTACTCTGAAGGCGCTCACCTTTTTTATCTCCCCCCCTTGAGTGGAATTCACATTTGGCCCGGCCAAAACCTTGTCAGGATCCCTATATACCCTCTGTTGTGTTTGATCCTCCCTCCCCCTTGATTTTCTCCGTTCAAGCCCCCGGTCTTAAACCGAAAGACTGGCACAGACTCTCCTATGATGAAACATTTATCAGATAATCCCCCCCCTCCGTGGACAACAAAAAATAAGCGAGGATTTCCCAGGCCTGCAAGGGTCCCGTTCCCGGACCGCCCTTAACACTGTTCATCTTCTCCCATGGTACACCATCTTCAAATGCGTCCCTCCCTTCCCGTACCCTCTTCTGTCCCCCATTTGCCTCTTGTTCTTTCAGTGTGGCAGGGTCGCTGACCGCCCGGTCCCCACTTTGAGACCCCGAGCGTAATTGCCACTTTGCAGAACGATTCTCCCCTTTCACATTCTTTTCACCCTCTACTTTGTTTTTCAAAGCTCCTGGGTCCTTCCGGTGACTTTTTGTAGACTCTTCCTTTAATTTTTCGGTTTCTTTCGGGACGCATTATCTATCGACATATCGCGATGCGACCTCCCTCCTTTTTTTTCTGTCTTTAGCCCCCTAAGGGTGGACTGGTAACCTCTTAGACTTCTTTCCAATGCTACTGCTGTCGCTTTTTTTTTTTTCCGACTCTTTCTTTTTCCCTTCCCTGACCCCCAGAGTCGTTTCCTTTCCCGGTGTTGTCGTCTTTTTCCGCGCTTGTAAGCACTCGCTCCCTCCAAATCGTTCGCCCCTCCTCCCACAACCGCTGACTGTGGTGAAGAGTTCGGCTTCTCTTCCCCTCCTCCCAGCGATAATTGGCGTCCCTTTATTTTTCAGGGCCGGGCAACTAACTCAAAGGAAGGCATGGGGGGCGAAGGAGAGCAACCCCACGCAAAACACGCCCCCCCCCTGTACGCATCCAGGTGAACCCGCTTGCAGGTGCCCTCATTTCATGCGTCCCAACGTGGATCTAGTTGTCTTAGCCCATTTTTCAATGTGCGGTAACTTTGCCCCTCGTAAGGTTCTATCTGATTTCTTCCCCCAGTTTTTGTACCCCCCCATTTCTGAGAGGTCTTTATTTTCCCCCCCCTTGACCACAGAGAACCAACGCCCCAATTGCTTGTTTGTATCTTGTCTGTTGTAATTCTTTCTTTCTTTTTTATCGCACTATGTCATATGACCGTCCCCCTCCTTCCGGTGAGTTTTCCTTTCTTGAATAACCCCCTTCTATTCCCTTCCTTTCCCTAGCTGTCGGCGTGGCCTTTCACGGCGAGCAAAACTGCCTTGTTCGCCTTGATCGCTCATCTCCTCTTCCTTTTCTGTGGGCGGCACCTCATCATCGTGTCCCTTTCCACCATGATTCCGGACGCCCCATTCCCTTCCTTCCGCTATGAACGACGCTTCCCTTCTTTTTTTTGCTATTCACCTCTGAACATTTTACCTTTTTCCCGCGAAGATTTCCGCTGTTTCCCCCTCGCGCTTTAGCCTCTTTTGAACATCGTCTTTCCGGTCCTTTTCCTTTTCTCTGATTAAAGCCGATTGATGCTTCACGCCCCGGCGGGCCATTTATTTTCCCGGCGCTTAACCGATTTCTAGACGATCCAACTTCAAGCGCTCCTCCTCTAGCTTTTCCCTTCGTTCCGGAATTTTTCCTCCATTTTTTCTTGTGAACCCCCCCTATTTCCTGATTGTCCGGAAGACGCCCCTCCCCTTCTTTTCTGACTTCGCTTATCTGTCACCTTCGAAATCCCCGACTGCCTCTTCTTACTCCACCGTTCCCCATTGCGCGATTCATCCCGTCTTCCTAGGCCCGATTCTCGGCCGCTGCGGAAGTTAACCATTACGCCCCCGCCCTTCCGACTAAGAATAGTTGTTTTCTCATGACCCTTCTTCCCTTGCAACTCGAAGTTTCCTTTGCCTTTTCGTTTCCCTTTCCCCCCTTCCCCCCCAAAAAAGACCAGAGTCTCCTCTATGTCAATCCATCTTCTATCCTGTCGTCTGTTAGGCGTATTCTTTTTTTCCCTCCGGACAGTCAACTTTCTGCTCCTGCACCCCCCCCCCCTTTGTTTAGGGAGACGAAGTCGGGATAATCCCACTTTAATGACTCCCCCTCTCTCTTTTTCTTCCCCCTTTGTTTTTCTATCGTCTTGACTTACGCTTTTTATCAGCTTTTCTTGATCTCGTGACCCCCCTTTTTGATATTAATTAACGGTTGGAACATTCTCCCAGTTTTCGTTTCCGATCCTAAATCCGCCTTTGCCATGACCACGCTGTCCCAGGTTTTTCGCCTCCATGCTTAATTTTCTTTTTCTTACAAAAGCAAAAGCGGTCCGCTCCGTAAAATTTCGAGAGTGTCGTTCCCTCTTTTGGCTTCCCCCTTCCCAGCTTCGTTTCCCCCCTTCTTTTTTAGTCGGAACTGTCGGTTTTTCCCTTCCTGCTTAAGTCTTCTTTTTCTTCGGCGCGGATTTTTTTATGCCCTTCGAAAATTGTGATCCTTTTTCTAGTTTCTCTTGATTATATCCTCCGACTTTGCCAAGCATCTTTTTTTAGCTCATTTTCCTAAGTTTTGCATGGCACTTTTTCCCAAGATTGAAGCGAGTGAGGTCTTCCCGCTTCGAAAGCTTTACTTTTTTCTCCCGCGCCCCCGGGAAGCCCTTTCCCGGTCTCGTCTGTTTCAGCTCATCTTCTTTTTTAATTAGTATTCCCTCGTGGAAGTCATCCCCCTTTTTTTTTTCAGGCTGATACCCTTTCTCCCCGAACGTACTTCCTTCCCCCCCCCCACATTCTTCGCGAGTATATTTCATCATGTTCATCTTCTTAGCAAGGCCCTTCTGGAAGCGAAAGAGGCTTCATCGATGTACAGCGGCCCTTGGTCCCCAGCTAGGATTTTCATTTGAATTCCCGCGCCTTTGCTGTCATCTTTCCTCGTTTAGAGACTTCATAGTTCTCGATCACTTCCTCTTTTCTCCTTTGCGCGCCGCGCTGATCCTCAGCCCTCTGCGCCTTTCACCTTTTCCTCCAGAAGTGTTTGTTAAGACCCCAAACCGGTGAAAGTTGAGTTCTTGCCACTTGCTCTCCCCTCACATGCGCGCAATTTTCCCTAGGACACGAGCAATTCTACCCCCCACCTTCTTCCTTTTTTTTTTTTTTTTCTTTTCTTGTGGTTACTTGCCCTCCTAGACAACTTTGTGATCCTTTTTCCCCCAACCTTCCCATATGAATTCCTTCGATTTTTTTTTAAAGTGAAATGAGGCCGCAAACCTCGAAACTCCGACCTCCTCAAATTTTCGTGACTTTCCCCCTCCAGCACGACCTGTCTTCGTTCCGTACCCAATTGTTAATTCATAGTTCTTTCGTGTCTTCTACTTCTTCCCCCCCCGATGACGTACTTCTGGTTGCCCTCACGTCGCAGACGACATCTCGCTTTTCTGACTGGCCCCTCCAGTAACGCGCATCTCACTCCTTTTGGGCTTCAAATCTTCTTTGGATCGTCTTTTCATTTTTTCTTCGTCTACAACGTTGTCTTCCCGTCCTCTTTTCCTTTAAGCACACGCTTACCAAAAGCTCTCCCCTTACTTTTTGCCCTGCCCTTCGAGTCCCCCCTATGGAGCTACGACTTGCTCCTTTTTGAAGTATCATCTCTCCTCTCTCTATCGGTCATAGTTCCACACGTCAGAAAGTGCTATCCCATCCCCTCGTCGTTGTCGGACCACTGCTTTTTTTTTTATCTGAGGATGGCTGACGAATTTTTTGCTTTTGCTCTCTGGCGGACCTTGTCCATGAGGGACCTCCTCTGTCTCTTCAGCTCCTTTTGCTCCCTTTCTCCTTCGCCTGGTCCCCCCCCCCTCCACTTTTCGTCAGAAACACCTCACTTCTTGTCGTGCCCGCCTTTCTCTCCTTTCGACGTAGGACCCCGTTTAAGCTAAAAACCTTTTTTCTTTGGTCTTCCAGCCCGTAATTCTTTTTCGCTTTTGTGTTGGCAGGATATCGTTTTTCTTCCCTTTTTTTCTTCTTTTGTGCCATTCTGGTGTCTGTAAGCCTGGAAGCTTCTTCCCGCCCTGAGGTTCCCGTCTCTCTCCTTCTTTTTTCCTTTTTTTTCTAATCGGGACTCGCGTTTTGAATCCTTCCAATGTCTTGTCAAGTCATGCACCAGCCCCTCCTCTTGTCCCCCCCGTTGATCAAGCGCCCTCCTTATTTCAGCTTGCCACCTAATCGGTTCTCCCCTTAAGATTGGAAGGTCCTTCTCTCCCCCCCCCTCAACCCGGTTTTCTTTCTTCTCCCTCCGCCTTTGGCATACTCCTTCCAACTTTTCCCCTCCCGAACCACCTCAGGCTTTCCTTTCGTTAACGCCCTTTTTGTCCAGTTTTCGACGCTTTCCCCTTTTCTCACCCGCTCTCCTCCTTCTGGTGGCGCTGCCGTTCCCGCATCGCCCTCCCTCTCTTCCACCTCATGTCCGCCCCCCGCGGAAGGAAGATTGTACCGAGTTCTCCTTTCTCCTCTCCCCTTTTTTTTATTTCTGACGTCAGTTTTCCTTCCAGGGAGCGCTGATTTTCATTCCCCCCCCTCAGTGGCTCCAAAATTCAGTGATACATATTCTCGCGTTTACTTTCATTCACCGGCTTGCGGCTTTTTCTTTCCTCCCCGCTATTCATCGATGAACAGTTTTTAGTTCCTGGCGACCATTTTTAGACCTGCTTCCCCTCTCCCCGCAACCTTGCATCTAAACCCCTCTTTCTTCTTTTTCGATTGTGTGAAGTGTTTGTTTGTTTTCTTCTCCCCTCCGCCTTGTAGTCGTAGTTCTTTTAAGGTCCGTGCCCCTGGACATGAGGACCTCTCTGAACCCTTCCGCTCCAAACAACCTGATTCCATTTTCCAGTTTTGAAAGCATCTCTTTTCGTCCCGTTCCTCCTTCTTTTTCCCTCCCAATTTGCTGTGTTTCATGAGGGTTCTCCCCTAGATTTCCGGTGCTTTTCCCTTCTTACTTTTTTCCCCCCAATCCGGACTTCTCTTTGTTGTCTTTCACCTCTGTATCACAAGTTTTCGATTATTCCCCGTTATTTCCTGAGCATAACAAAAGTCTCAAAAATTTTCTTGTTTATCTTTTTCTTTTTGACCTTCTGCAGTCTTTTGTTTTTTTCTATGGGGCCTAATGTCCCCCCTCCTCCCTTTTCGGTCGTTCCCGCCAACTAAATGCGATGATACTCCTCTAGTCTATGGTTCGTCTTCTGTCCTTTCCTTATTCGCCGCCAAGTTTTCTGGAGTTATTCTCCTCATCCTAAAGTTTGCGTTTTCCCGCCTTTCGCACTCGCTTGCCTTGCAGCAAATTATCAGAAGGCCAACGCCTTGGGATTCCCTCGGCCACACGAGTTTTTCCCATGCCTGGCCCCCGATGTGCGTCCTCCTTTTTTTTCCTCTGCGATCTTTCATTCGTTTTCCTTTTCCTTGGCTTATGGATCAGTTTTTCACTAAAGTATTTTGAGCTTGAGTTTACCGGCGCTAAATGCTCCAAGCCGATTTTCTTCCCAAGCAGTAATCTTTCCGAATTCCCTTTCTTGGAAGCTGTCGCCGCCGACACACTTCCCCCTCCCCGTTTTCCTCAACCTCGCCCCTTTAGTGAGGAATCTTCATTGTTTTCCCAAACTCTTTTTTCTCCTTTTCATGTGCATCTGCGGGCTCCGTCGAGAAGTCCCTCTATCTGACGAGTCCCGCCCTGACTGACGGTCCCGAAAGGAATCCATCCGAGATCCAATTAGTAAGAATCTTCATTTTCTTTCCCCTCCGTCCCTCCCCCTCCGACCGTTCTCCTTTTTTTACGTCTGCTGGTTAAGGATCCTGTCTTTTTGTCGTAGCTTTTTTCCTTCAGGCGTTTCTCTGCGTTGCGTTCTCCTACAAAAGTCAACGATTTTTTCCCTTCTCCCTTGCCGTGACCGGGCAGTTCCTAATGCGGCTGGCTTGGCTTTTTCCGCAGGATACAGTTCTTCCGGTTCCCCGGCGGCGCCTTCCCGCCCCACAACCAAACGTTGGGTTTAGTGATTATCCTACCCGTACGGCTTTTTTTTTCCCTATATAATAATAATCCCATGTTGTTTTTGAGAGGATGAGAGTTTTTTTTCTTCTAGCTTTTTTCTTTCTTCCCTTCGTCCTTACCACCCCCCTTTTTTTGAATTCTAATTCGACCAGTTTTCCCTGCTCCTGTCTTCTCCGACAGAGAATCTAAATTTTACTCCATATCCCCCTGTCCATTCCTATGCGCTTTTCAGTCTTTTTGTTGGGCGATGCAGCCCTTCGTCTTTCCCTCTAAAATTTCGAGGCGGTTATTCCAACCATAGGCCTTGAATTTTCCCCCTCCTTCCTGTCACTTATTCGTAGTCGGAATTCGGGAGCCGGTGCAAGTACGCTTCTGTAAACCTTTTAGGAGCTTTTTTTTTTCGGATACTCTCCCTTCATTTGTCATTCAGCCTCGGATATCTTCCCCTTCTCCATCTTTAGCTCCGCTTTTTCCTCCTCCTCGGAAGATCGAGCCCCTTCTCCTTAAGGTGTACACTTTCCCTCCCCTCTCCTTTGCTTTTTCTGAGGACTTTTCTTTCTTTCCTAGGGGCGACCAGCTTGCCTGACGTACCTAAATTTCTCCTTAACGGCTTGGTTTTGATGCCCTCTTTTTTTGGCCTTCGTCCTCCGCTTCCAACCGCCGACGCGCCTCCTCCTCTGCTTAACCCTCCCCCCCCTCGCCCCCCCCCTCTTTGGTAAAGGTCACTAAATTCCTCCCCTCCCGATAGGGACCTCAAGTTGTTTGACTCTTCTACTTATCTCCCTTTCCCCCCCTGAGGGGAGTTTTTGGAAGCGTCGGCTTTCTCTTTTGTCCGCGCCCGCCTTCAGATGGTGGTCTCATTACAAGCCTCGCGGTACCTCATTGAACAGAGCCCCCCTTCTGGGCTCGGTCCACCTTTTGCTCCAGGCAGTGGCGCGTATCTATGATGACCACAACGCCTACCCCCGCGAAACTTTTTTTGTCTACGAAGTGAGGTTTTTTGACTTTTTCCTTACACCTCCCGTCCCTTGTCTCGCCTTACATTTCCTTCCTTCCCGAGCCTAGAATCTTCCCCCCCCTTTTGACACTTGTCTCCCGACCTTTTCCAATTTTGCCTCTTTTTGTTCTTATCGGTTGTGTCGTTCCTCTCTTGCAATATTGTGCTTCTCTTCCCCCAAATGAAAGAGCTATCCCTTCCACCGTGTCTAGGTTTTTTTTTTTCCCTATGGTACTCCCCCCGTCACTGTCCTCGCTCTGAACTTCTCCTTCTGACCAGCGTACCTAACTATCCTTCTTTTCGGCCCAAGGCCAAAATGTTCCCTTCTGCCTTTCCTCTTTTTTCGTCTGTGTTCCTCAAGCTTTCACCGCGTGCCTCCTTTATCTTCTGGGCACGGTCCTCTCTCCCAGTAGAGATTAGGCTGTCCCGACCCTCCACTCGCTTTCAATACTTCTCCCCCCCCCCCCCGGTTTTTCGTCCCTCTCTCTTTGTGACCCGGCGTATTAATCGACCAACTTTGCTGCCCGCCTCTCTTTTCCTAGTTATCCATCGCTCTCCAAACCCCATTAGGCTTGCCTTTTTCCCTCCTGATTCCCCTTTCACCATTCTAGTCTCCTTCTCCCTCTTTTGCAGTCATCAGGGCGCGTTTCTATTTTTCTTTGTCAAATCCGCTCTCCAAGTGATCTTTTTCTCTTGACCCCCGTCTTCCCCGCTTGTTGAACCCTCTCCTCGCCAGCTTTTCATCCTATGCCCTTCTGTTCTCGTCTTTCCTTTCCTGTCAGGGCGACGCTCGTCGCTGCGTTTTTTTTAGTTGAATCTTTCAGCTACCTATGCCACAGGTTCATGAACCTTTTCAGCCCTCTGTTCCTCGTTGTTCGGGATTCTTCCAAAGTCCCCCCGTTTCCTTTCTCGACACAACCTTTGGGTCTAGCTTGATTTCCGCCCCCAATTCTGACGCAGCCTCGCTTCTTGGGGCTCTCCCGATTGCGGCTTTTCTCCTTTTCCTTTGTGCCCGGTGTGCATTTGTTTAACGAACTTTTGTCTTTCTCAACGCGTTTTTTTTCCTAGATTGTCCGAATAATCGTGTTGTTGAGTGTGTGGACTACTCTTTGAACCCCCTCTTTCCTTTCTCAAGCCAATTGTATTCCCTCAAGAAGGCCATCGTGTTGCACACCTTTCCTTCAGAGAAGATTCGATACGTGCCCATAAGATTGTTTCGTTCACCCTCCTGAGCCTTCCCCTTCCCCCGACGCCGACAATTCTTTCTGTTAATTCTCTTACCTTATACAGAGAACGTCTCCTAACCCTAGTACATAAGGTTAATTGAATTGTCCTACGAAATTTTCTTTTGCGGTTTCTCCCGACCTTCTTTCAGGGGTTTTTTACCCCTATCGTATCCGACTTCTCCTGAGAGCTTACCTCAAATCTTTCTTCCCTCTTTAGTTCCGCCTGGTCCCCACCAGACTTTACCTCGTGTCTCATTCCCTTCATATATAGACTTCTCCTATTGATCGAGTCTGTCTCTGATACTTCAAATTCTTTCCTTCATAGGTGTAGCCTTCTGTTACTTCCTTCCCGGAGGGTTGCCTCTTCTCTCTTTTCTCTTTCTTCACTTTCCCCTCTTCGTTCGCAGGCCATTTTCTTTAAGCGCTTCCTTCCAGCTTTACCGCCTGCACGTCCCTAACACCCCGCTCTTGATTTCGTCTTGGAGTTTTTTGTTGTACTTTTCTCGCCCTGGATACTTTTTTTCTTTCTTTTTTCCGTTGGCGCCCCCTTATTTCCTTCAGACTGCTTTTCCGCCTCCGTATCACCTCCCCGCGGCCCTCTTTTTTTTATGGCCATAACTCGTTTAGTTTTCTTCCCTCATGCTGTCCGCAATTTTCGAGTTGGTGCAGAGCTGCTCGCTTTCCCCGTGCGGTTTCCTGGTCACCCCCACCCCCTCCTTTTTTTTCCTTTGGCTGAACCCCCCTCCCACCAATTTATTTAGGAGTCTTCCCTTTTTTCCAGAGAAGAAACAAGTAGCCAACCCCCCCCCCAGTTTTTTGATTTTTTCTTGGCTCTTTTTTGGTGAATCTTCTGTCTGTTTTTCGAATATGGAGGCTAATTGCCTCCCTTTTCGGTGGTTTCTTCTAACGCCTACCCTTCGATCTCCCGCGAATTTTCTCTGGTCTTTTTCCCCCTTCAGCGGTTCCTCTACACCCATCGCCTGGCAATCCTTTTTCCCTTTCTTAAAGGCTTCTGCTGTCCTCCGGCTTTACTCCCTAGTGCGCTTGAATTCCCCCATGTGCCAATTATCCCTTCCCCCCTTTTCATGCTGTCTCTTGGCCCCGCTATCCTTCCCCCTATTATCCCTGGTCTTACTTCCCATCTTAGCTGATATGATACTACTGATTAATGTTTCCGTTCACCCCCTTTATTTTCTATTTCCCTTCCACCTGTTGAAAGTATGTTTTTCTTTTGCGTCACTGACCGATGAAGACTCGACTCCCCTCTCTCCCAGGCAGCCGTGCGTGCGGCTCCTCGTTGCCGCCCCTTTTTCCTCCTCCCCTCCCCCCCTTGCGACCGACTCCTCCTTTCAATCGGGGAAGTCGTCCCCTGGCTCTTACAAAACCCTTCTTGTCTTGATCGAAGATTGATGGCTCCAGCCTGAGCGCCTGGTATTTTCTATCTTCACTACGACCCTTCTTTTTCAGCCGCCTTTTTTGATACCTTAGGCTTTCCTCCCCCTCATACAGGCCGACCCTTTTGAAGAGAGTTCTTTCCCTCGCCGAGTCAGGATTTACTCCGTTCCCTTCCTTTAAGGCCTTCCCTATGCTCGTTCTCTTCTTCTTTTCTGTTACTGGCCTGGCCGGCCCCTTTCTTGCTGTCCTCTTCCCAAGATTTCGCTCCTCTAGAAATATACCTTGGTCCGTTTTATGCTACGCGGCGATTTCGGAAAACGATCCGGCTCTCCCTTATTCGAATTCTTAGCCAAAACCAACCCTTTTGTGCCCTCGACGTTCTTGACGAACATTTTCTCATCTCTCTTCTCCTCCTTCTTTTGTGGCGTCTTCTTCCGAAGTGTCGTCTCCTAACTCTGATTTTTTTTTTCCCCCAACTGTTTGGTTTGTCTACTTCATTTTCCCCTCCCTGTGGATGGCTTTTTCCTGAGGAATCGCCTTCGTCTTTTTGAGCCGCTTTCCCGGTCCGAGGCTTGATCCTCTTCCTTTGTGGGGGCCCTATGCCCCCGTAACACCCGCCGGCCTTTTCCCCTGAAAGGGGCGCTTAAAGTGCGCTTTCTCAGACTTTCTTGGCATGTCTCCCCTCTTCATGAATTGACTTGTCCGTTAGTTGCCCCTCGTTTCACGCTCTGTTTTTTGGTTTGATGTTCGCGCAATTGATAATTTTTCACTTTTCCTTGATTATTTCTTATTCTTTTTTTTCGTCCCATTCTCCGTCCTCCCTCCCACATCTTCGGCCCTCTTCTTCCTTGGCGTAAGACTTTCCGCATTTTTTTCTTTCTTTTTTCATTGAGTTGATCAGCTTAGAAAGTTGTCGGAGTCCCCCTCTTTCGCTACGGAACCGATCTGACACCGAGTCGGTTTGTCTCTTTTTTTTGTTGATTCATTGGTTGTTTCCCCCTCCGTGCTACTTCAGGATTTAACCTGATCCTTCCGCCCCGCACTTTGTGTTTTCCCTCTTCCTTTTAGATGTAAAAAAAACTCCATCTTGTTCTTCGGGACTTCATCATCCCTGGTCGGTCCTTCTTTCAGCCTCTGGGCCCGTACGTTCTTTTTCTATCTCCGCCGCGGATTTTAGTTTAGTCGCGATTGGGTCCCGGCTTCTTTTGCTCGCTGTCTCCCCCCCCCCCTCCCCTTTTTTTGCGTCGGGATATCGACTTTTCTTTTTCTTCCATGATTTAACGTCTTTTCTTCATAGCCGCCAAGCGAGCACCCTGCCAAGACTGCAGACGACCCCACTTTTTTAAACCTGATAGATACAAACCCTAACTATTCTTTTTTTCTCTTCTTTGTCCTGGCTCTTCTAGAAATCTTGACTGGTTTCTTCCCTCTGAGAATTTCTCGGTTTTTGTTTTTCTTACCTTAGGATCAACCTTTTTCCGCCCCCTGTCTGCCACATTATTTTTCCTTCCCTTCCTGCGGTCCTCCTTTGACAGAGTTCTTTCGGACCCCTGTCGGCCTGTCCTCGGAGTGTTTGATCCAAACCCCTTTCCTCTCCCTTTGACTTTTCTGCCATGAACAGGCCTGCCTCACATAGCGCGTCTGCTTTGTGTTTTTTTTTTTTTTGGTGTGGGATGGAGAGACCTTAACTTCTTCTTCCCGCTCTCGCTTTTTCTTTTTCGAGGAGTTCCCTTTGCGAGCTTTGCTTAGCCTTCCTCGAAATTTTTGAACTCTCTGTTTTTCCTCTAAATCCCCCCCCTTCCTTTAACACCCCCTCCTTTTGTTTTTATCGCGCTGAACCTTTGATTTTTCCGTCCTTCCCTTATCCTTTGCGTCCCTCCCTCTCGTCTTTCTCCCCTTGACGTGAGATAGAAAATCTCCGTCACTCTTGTCGGCCTTTTTTTTTTTTCCCCCGTGGCCCCGCCATTTTATGGCTGTCCGAAATTGTTTTTCGCTGTTGCGTCAGGAGTGCTTCTCGCCATCCGCGTTTTCGGTAGGGCGACAAAGGCCCCCCCTTTCCCAAACGCGTCCTCTCAAATCAGGCCGAATCCTTCCCGTTGCTGCTCCTGCTTCTTGGACCCAAGGTCTTTTTTTTTTTTTTTACACCTGTTCGGGTGAGTGCCTTTCCCCCCCCCCTTTTCTTTCCTTTAGTCCTCGCTTATTTTTTTTTAAAGGATTGCCTTTTGAGGAGTCTTGCTACCATTTCAAGGTTTTTCTGTGCCCATTTTTTCTTGAAGAACTTTTTCTACTGTGGTCGATCTCTCTCTTTGCCTTTTTTTCTGCGAGTTCCTGGTTACCCCTAGAGGGGCCGCATTTTCCCAATTTTACTACCCTTTCCTAAATTTGTTGAGGCCAATGTCTTCAGCGCTAGTATCAGTGCCAACCCATCCAGCTGGCGTCACCCTCCTCTCAGCAAGTTACTTCACTTTTTTCACATGGGTAATGCATCTCACCGACCTCCTGCTCCTGTGCGCCAGGTGCCCGGCGCCTCAGTATTTTCTTGTTTTTTTTTGACGCCATTTTTTTTTGCAGTGTCGCCGCCCTCACCCTTCTCCCTTCAACGCCTGAGCGACCCTCCTTCTCCCTATGTTCCCGAAATCGTTTTCTAATTCGTCAGATTCGTGCCCAGCTGGCGATTTCCACCGCATAATGTTACAGCCTGTTCCCTTCTTTTTATAGTTTGTTTGATTTTTTCTTCTTCCTTATTAGAGACCGCTTTTTTTTTTTCTACATGCAGTTCTTTCGCTCCAGAAGGGGTGCCCTGTATTCGATTTGGTCACCTCATCCGCTGCCTTTGACGTCCTGGATTTAATCTCTGCAGTTTTTTCAGACACGCGTGTTTTTTTTCCTAGCGCTTCATTCCCCCATGAAAAGCCCCCCAATTTGATTCAAACCCGCTGGCGTGCGATGGCCAGTGGTAAGTGTTTTTTTCCTGAAGAGCCATGTCTTTTTTCCCTTGGGGTTCGCTAGTTGTGTCACACTCCTAAATGCTCCCGTTTGGCCTCAATCCGCCCCCTGGCCTTTTTTTCGCCGACCAGTTGCTGCCCACGCAATCGTCCTCCGTTTTGCCGCTAGTTCCTCCCAGTGGCTTTTTTTGCATGCCGCCTTTGCCTTTTTACTACCTTTCGTGACCCCCCGGTCACCGTTTACTTCTCTATGTTTGGCTGCCCCCTTTTTTTTTTTTTTTTATTCACCAATTTTTTCCTCGATCTAACACCCGGACCCCCCCCCTAGAACACCCCCGTCAACCCCCCAACAAAATGTTTTTATCTTTTCCCTGTGTTTGATTTTTCTTCTTTTGTTCCTTCCCTTCTTTCAATGCACACCCCCATTCGTTGAGGTCTACCATTCCCGAAATACCGATCCCTTTTAATTTGCGTGAAGTCCGTCTTGTTGATTCGCGCGGCCTCCCTTCTGCATCCCATGGAACAGCCGTGGTGTTTCCAAGTATAACTTTTTTTTTTTTGCGTATCTAGATTTTTTTTCCCCTCCAAATACGTTGTCACATCGTCTTTTTTTTTTCCCAGACCAGAGGAAATCCGGCTCCTGCCTTTTCTTACCAGATGACCCATTCACACGTTTCCCTCATTAGCCCCCTCGATTAATGGAGTTTTACACCCTCTTTTTTTCTATGGACTGACTCCTGACAGTTTTTTTTCATTTTCGTTTAATTTTTTTAGATGTTAGACTAACCGATTTGCGGGCTAAGCCCTTTTTTTCTCCGTGGGCGCTCCCCCATTTTGCTGGACCGTTTTCTTTTCCCCCCCCCCTTTTTTTCCCCCGACCCACACGCCAGTCCCATCGGGCTAAGTCTCTATTGCGTGCACCCATTTTTCAGGATCTCCCGACGTCTCGCGACTTTCTTTCTCTTCTTGTCTATACTCCAGATAATCAGACTTCTGACCATTTCTCACTTGCTGCCATCCCCTCTGTCATCCATTTCGTTGAAGAAGTTTTCTTCCGCTCCCTCTAATTTTTCAAGTCCCCGTGTTTTGATCATCCCAATCTGTTTCGCTTCTTTCCTTCGACAGTCTTTCCTTTTTTTGTGTGCTTTTAATGCATCGACCAGCACCTCTCTCCTAATGAGGGTCCTTCTCTCCCAGGAGTGGATATCATGCCATGCTCGTCGTTTCTCTTTTTGATGCCTCCAAAAGGGCGGCCGATGACAGCAACCCCCCCAGTGTTTCGGACGCTGATCAGACAGGTCGGGGGATACGAACCCCCCTCCCATCTTTCCTCTTCAGTTTTGTTTTTTCCTTTTTTTCGGAAAAGTTTTCTTTTTTTTCCTTTCCTGTTCTTTTCCGCACCCCCCACTGTTTGGTGGCCTTTCTCCTTACTCCCTTGCCCCATGCTCCGGATTACTCTTTCACTCCGCCCGCCCCCGCTACTGAGATCTGTCCGGTCAGCTTCGCTTCGCTGAACGTTTTGTTTTGTCTCACCGCAAAGTGCAGTTTTCCCCTTTTTCCCCCTAGAAAGAAACTTTTTTTTCAGAAGACCGATTGGCAGACCCCCCCCAGCTGACTGATCCCAGTCGGAACTGTTTCTTTGTTCCCCCTTTAGACTTCAACGATGACTTTAGTTGACAGCCTGGGTTTGTTTGTCAATAGCAATCTTTTTTATGCTCTCTTTTTCATCTGGATTTTTATCCCTCCTAATCCTTCATTAGTTAGCATCCTCAGGCTACATAGTTTTCCCTTTGTAGCCTACCCTCTTTTCCGCACTTCCGCCGAGGGCAGATCTCGCTTCGGGACATCTCCGACGCTGACGACTCCTTTTTTTTTTTTTTTTTTATGCCTGGAACGAGAGTCTGACTTTCCCCCCGTCTTTTTGACTTCGTCATCGTCCTCCCCACGCCTATTCTAGGATAATCCTCATTTGGTTTCAGACACTCCATTAATCATAGACGAGCGTCAAGTTTTTCTCTTGGATATTGCCAGGCCAGGGTCAACCCTTTTTTCTCCCTCTTTTCTCGACAGCATTGCCGTACGGATCATTCATTCCGAGACGTCGTTACGGCCCAGGCAAGAGAAGAGACTTCTTTTTTGACCACCCTCTTTCCCGGCTAGTTTTCTTTTTTTATCCGAGTGACCCTGCCCCCACCGCCGACATCCGGCCCTCTGCGTTTCCCACTAAGTGGTTTCTCTAAGACCGCCTGTCTAGGGAATTTCGCCATATGCGAGCCACCGCACTTTCCTCCATCCTCCCACAGCTTACATTTCCTTCAACAGAAGAACTTTTTGCTCCTTTTTTTTGGCTTCTGTGTGTTTTTAGTCATCTGAAAAAAATTTTTTCCGTGGTTTCAGCCCCCAGTTCTCTCAAGTCAGTCGAGTTGTTCCGTTTTGAAACCTGTCCACAGTTCAAATCGCGCTTTCCCTCGCCTTGCGGACTTTGTCCGAGCAGACGCAGTTCGTTTTGCCAGGACACCTGTTCTAAAGGCCGCGTGTTCTGTTTTCCTCGCAAGTTTCCTCCTGACGTCATTTACCTTTCCCCCCTGACAGGGCCGAAAGTCCGCCCTTGCATCCTTGAGCCCCTAAGTAAACCTCTCTTAATAGAACTTCCGGTTTTCGGTTCGTTAAAAGCTCTTTTCGCTTGCTGAATTCCTTTCCTCCCTCCCCACGCGGTTGCGACCCATATTTTTATCTTGCCAACCGCTTACAACACATTTCAGCAGGTTTGGCCCCTTTCGAATTGGACTCACCTTTATTGGAGATCCTCCGTTCCCTAAATTTTGAACTTCCAGCGCAGGTACCTCGCTATCGTCTAGTTATAATCCTTCCCTCCCTGTGAGATCTGTCAATAGTCAGTTTTTCTGTTGTCGTACCAGGAGTGTGCGTTCGCTTCATTGCTTTTTTTTTCCCCTTGCATTGATTCGTCGCCTTTTTCCCCTTAAGGTGTTTCTTTTTTGGAGTTTTGGAAGCGCTCAGCCTTTTGTACCCTGCACCATTTTCCCCCTTTTTGGCAGTCACAAGCCTTCTCTTTTGTTCGGGCCTTTTTAGTAGAGTCTTGACAATTCGGTGAAGGCACCATTGCGCTTTCTTTTCCATGACAATTATGAGTGGTCACGACCTGTCCTCCTTCCTCTCGGACTCATCCATTTTCAGGTGTGCATCTCTTTCCTTCGGACCAGCCTTAATTGCTGACAAACGCTTGGTCCCGGCTTTATTCTTTTGTTTTGGATTTTCCTTCTGACCAATTGGATCAGCCATTTTAGCCGCCTCCTCACTTCCCCCCCGCAGTTTCCACGATCCTTTAACCTTGCGCCCTATGATGCAAACCATTCAAGCGCGGTCACTTTCCCTCACGGAGAACGGACTACGACTCTCTTTTGCGTCTCTCCACCAGGCGGGCGTCCCCATTCCCCCCTTCTCCCCCTTCCACCTAACCTCCCCCTCCTCCCCCTTACTTATCCTGACCCCCACCCCCCCCCCCCTTGTCAGTCCTCTCACCCTATTTTCCTCACCCTCAACCCCCCCCCCCCTCCACCTCCTCTTCTCCCCTTCCCTCCACTTCCCCCCTCTCCCTCCCCACCGCCATCACCCCTTCTATCGAAGGCGCAATCCGCGTGAACCTAAACTGGGGGAAGACCTCCAGGACATTAAGACTCAATCACGCCTCCCCCCCCTCATCACCTCCCCCTCCCCTTGTTCCACTTCCCTTCCCTCTCCATACCACACTCCACTCTCCCCCTTTCCCCCTCTGTCTTCTTAGTTTCCCTTCTTCCCAAGCCGGAGCGTCATAAGTCCTAGTTTTCTTTTGTTTCTACGACCCCGTATCAGTCTGACCCGGCTTCACGCGGCCTCGAGTACCCTGCGTTTCCATGAAAGGTGACCATTCGCTCTTTCCCATTCGTTATTCAGAGTCCAAGCTGGTCGGGCCTCCCTGTCCCCCTCAGTTGACGGAAGATTTCCCTCCTTTTCCTCTAGCGAGTTCTACCTCTGAGTTTTTCTAGCGGAGCGCGACTTCCCCTCCTTTTTTTTCTCCTTTTCTCGCTTTTTAGGTTCCTTCATTCGAAGGTGTTTTTTCCTTCATACTGATGAGCTTTTTTCCTCCTCTTTCTTCCCTCACCAAGAGTTTTCCTGCCTTCGATTAACCGCGCTTCCGTCCACTCTTTAAGCATCTTTGACCTTGAAACACCGCTGATCGATTCTCTTCTTTTACTCTGCAGATTTTCCTTACGTAGTATGTCGTACTTCGGGCCCTCACTAATGTTTCATGCCTCCCCTTTTTTTTACCCCCTTACCCTCTTCTGACTTGTTCCTGGACCCCGTGCAACTTTCTCCCCCCCGCATGCGTGTTCCTCATCTCTTTTAGAGCGTTCCTGCTTCTTTGGGAGGAAGACCCCAAATCGCGGACTTTCCTTTTTGCTTTCTCGTTAACCATTTATTCGTAGGAATCTAACAGAGTGACCCAAGAGAAGACAAACCGACAACCACCTTTTTGTTTATCTTGTCTGTGTCCCTTTGAAATCCCTGTTTGCAGTAGCTTGCTGTTTTCCCCATATTTGATTCATAATGCAGCTCCCTTCTGTGTTTCCGTTCCCGTCCCCAAATTTCCCCCCCCCCCTACCCGAGCCAGATTTGAGTAGTTTTTAAGTCTCTCAGGTTTTTCTCTCGGACAGCGAATTTCTGCTCCCTAGATGCGTTTCCGCGGCGTCGAACTAGTGCGGTCAATAAAAGCTTTACGTCCGCGCTGGCTGTCCCTGTGTCCCCCCTTTTCTCCGTGTCCCCTTTCCTCCCGATGAAAATGCTGAAAGTCCCCGCCTTTCCTTATGTTCTTAGTCGTGCACCTTCGTGGCGATGGATACTTAACTGAAAGTCTCTTTCGGCTCGGCCGATGACTCATTCCCTTTTTCAGGTTTTTTTGCGTCCCCTTCATTTAACCATTCCGTCCCGCCCCCTTTCCTTTTGGGCGCGTACAAACGTTCACCTCGATCCCCCCCTCACGCCCGCGTCATCTGGCCCCAAATTCCCTTCCAACCTTGCTCTCCGAAGTCTGGCGACTGGCTGCTCAGGATGATTTTTCTACCTTGCAAGCAGCTTCTTTTTTTACGCCACACTGACTTGAATACAAACATCCTTTTCTCCCCTTCTCGTTCCCGCCTTCCAACTACGCCCACGTTCCCCCTACGACCAATCATCGCTGGTTAAGGACTCTTGATTTTCTTATTCTCGTTTACTTCTTTTTTTTTTTTGTTTTACGTGATCAGCCCCCCCCTTCGCAGACATGCGGCCGCATCCTTCATTTAAAGAGTTTTTTTTAATAAATGTCGTTTTTTTTTTGTGGCTAGCCTTCGAGCTTCTCTGATCATCCAAAGGGCGGCGTACTTCCCCCAACCACCGTTCTTTTTTCTTCTCTCGTTGGTCCGAACGTCTTCTTTCTCTTCCTCCTACTATTTCTCTCTCTGAAGGACGTGTTGCCCCCCCTGGAATCCGAACCCTTTTGGATTAATGAGCCGACCGTTGTTTGACTCTCTTTTTTTTTCGCCCATTCCCCCTCCGTTTTGTTGATAGTAATTCAGTTACTTTTCTTGCTCCTTCGCTGAATCGTTTGGTGTTCCCCCCCTCATGGCCCCATACCCCGCAACGTTCGGCATTCCGTCCCGAGACAGTGCGAGAGAAATTTTTCTCCCACTAACCAGCGGAATGGTCTTTTCTTGCCAATGTAGTTTAGAACAGTCAATCTACTGCTTCGCGTGTGATCCCCTCTTGCATTTGGCATCTTTTAATGCTTTTTCTCCTCAGGTGCCCGATATAGACCAGTTCGAAGTTCGTGCCTTTCGCAGATCTTTCTCCATAGTTTTGTTTTCTTTTACACTTTTGCACTACTGTTTGATTCGGATTCGACCTTTTCTCCTTTGAGACCGCTTGCCTTTTCTTTGGTCGGCAGGCCGTGCCTTTTCCGTCCTTTCTTTTGAATCATTCGTGTCGGTTCCCCTCACGAAGCGCCCTACTTCCTTCTTCCTCATAGAAAAGCTCTTCCCAACCTCCTCTCTTTCTTTCCTATAAGGTTTAGCAGTTTTCATAGGATAGCTCGGCCAGTTACCTTTGGGTATCCGCTTCTGATCTCCGGCGATGAAGGGAGGATTTTCCTTTTCCTTTCTCTTTGGACGCTTTTCACGCGCACTCTTTCGATTCGCCGACATTCGCTGGGGCCATCTCTTTGTGCTCCAAGACTCCGTTCCTTAAGCCGACCAGCTTCGTCCCCCATCTGGATCCTGAGTTTTGAATGATTAATCCTCCCCTTAGTTTCGATGTCTTCCCTCCCGATCAAGAAAGCTAATTCCACACCCCCCCCCCACCCACCACACCCCCCCCCCCCCCACCAAAAACCCCCCCCCCCCCCCCACCCCCCCCCACCCCCCCCCCCCCACCCCCCCCCCCCCCCCCCACACCACCCCCCCCCCCCCCCCCCCCCCCCCCCCCCCCCCCCCCCCCCCCCCCCCCCCCCCCCCCCTCCCCCTCTTCTTTAAAGATACCCCCCACGCAGAACTTTTGCTCTTTCAGTGTTTCCCCCTCCATTAAATTTGTACCTGTCCAGCCCCCTAGATCGTCCGTCTCTTTTTTCGAAATGATGAAACGCACAGTTCACTTCGATTCTTGCCCCGTGGAACGCATGCCTTTCTCACGTTAAACGAGGTGGTTTCCAGGAAACCCTCCGGCCGTTTTTGCGTCGTTTTGGCGGCCCGTATGTATTATTTGGCCTTTTTCCCTTCCAAGATACATTAGCTGTTTTTTTACGAGACCGACACGCGTTCATCTGCATATAAGCGGTTGTTCGTCCCCCCTCTTGGCGATTGATGAAGCTTTCCTTTTCCCCACGGTCTGCGATCAATCGTAACCATATGATGACCATCGTCTTTTAACAACAGCGCAGCATTGCATCTTGCGTCTACGAAAGCGAACTTTCCTTCCTCCTTCCGATCCATTCTCCCCTTCTTCGCCCCTCATAGACTAGAAGTGATCCTTCACCAGTCAGCGTCGGACCAGGATCTGGCCTCGATTTGTCCTTTTCCTGACGAATTCTACTTTGTTTCCCTCAGGAGGCTTTTTCTGGGTCGCACTCGTGTCTTTGGAACTGGCCGCTGTGTCGCACATGCCCCCTTAAAATGGAGTCTTTCTTAAAGTGTAATGCGTTCTCGTTCTTGCCGACAGTTAGCTGATTCAAGCTTCGAGCACCCCCTTTTCCTTTGCGACTTCCCCTGAATCTGGTGCCGACTCCCTTTGTTTTTTCAGTTTTAGGGGTTCTTTTTTTTCCGGTGGTTCTTACGGTCCGATGATCGTTCATCGTGTCCCGGCTGTGAATTCGCTTCTTGAATTTCCTTCTGTCTCCACGCTGTCAAGGATCTTTCTCCGTTGTTGTGAGAGACGCTTCTTTGTTATCATCGGCCAAGTTCCTCCTTCAGAATGCACTGGTTGCTTCCCCTTTTCAGCGAAGAATTCGATGCCCCCTAACTGAGGCTTTCTGACTTTGTCCGGACCCCTTCTCGCTGAACCCCGTCATCTTCCCCCCTTGCGCGCCCAGACCTTCCCCCTTTCCCTTGGATGTCCTTGATTGTTCTGACTCAGTTGGAAGCGCCGCGCCCTAGGCTCCCATCCTGCGAGCTGCATTTCCGTTCCTCCCTTTCCCTGGCGCTAGATCAATTCGTCCTCAGGCCTCCCTTCCGATTCCCCCTCCGTCCCATGCGTGACGGCGATTGTCTCGATCTCCCCCACATCTCTCGGAGGACCCTTTCGAGATCGAGCTTTTTTGCTGGACCCCCCTTGCCTTTTTCTGTCTCCCACTAAGGGTTTTCCGTTACCACGTTGTTTTGCAAGTTTATCCCCTGCGCCTTCGATGATTTTCTGTCCTTTCGTCGTCGCAGACTTGTTTAAGTTTTTCAGCACCCTCGCTTCCCCCGCTGACTCATCCCGCCCATTTGCGATGTCCGCGGTGTTACTTTTTTTGGTCCCTTTTGTCTTTCTTTTTTTATCACGACGGCCATCGCTTTTTTTATTCACCCCCTGAGCGGCCTTCCACAGTTTCCGGCCCACGAACCGCCAGCTGCGCTTTTTTTTTTTTGCTCCCTCCTTTTTTTTTTTTTTTTTTGTGGGCAGCGCGCTTTTTTACTGTGTGGTCCTCTCATTTCCCCAATCGACTTCTCTCTGTCTTTTGGCTGACACACCCAGTTCCAGATGATTCCCCTAGCCCACAGAGCAGAAAAACTTCCTCCCCCCCCCCTTCGGCTTGTTTGCTCTTTTTTTTTTTTTTTCTTTCCAAGTCGATTTTTGCCTCAGGTCAATGCCTCGCAATTGGTGGCTGTTTCCTTTCATGCCGTCCACCTCCCTTCTCTCGACTCCTGGCGCCGTTGGTCGGCCGTTGGTTGATAGCGCGGTCGCCGCGCCCATTTCATCGCCTTTCATTGATCGCGCAAAAGTCGGCGAGGTGCAGCGGTCGCCTAGTTTGCATTGATTTCCCAATGTCAATCCTCTTTCTTGCCCTGCGGCTGTCCGCGATGACACGAGTTTCCGGACTACTATGAACCCCTGGGCCCTTCTCGCTTACCTCCGAAGATAATGGACTTTTTTCCCCCCCCCCCTGCCTGGATCAGGGAAATCCTGATCCTTTTTTCTTTGCGCCCCGGACCGATGACGTATTCGGCCGATGTTGCTCCAAAGTCGCGGGCAGGACAATCCGGGAGCGCTGCCGGCCGCATATCAAACCGCTTTCTTTCCCCCACTCACGCCCGTCGCCCTTTTTTTGGAAGTAAAAGTTCATGACCCAACAACCGCTGCAACTGCGATGCTCTTCTTGATCATATCTGCAAATCCGTCCGTTTCTCTTTGCTTGAACCCCCTCCTTGCCCGCTCTCAACCACGCTCCGCTCCTTCCTTCTTTTTCTCTCTTCCTACGACGTTGTCCTCTTCCTTTATTTGTTCGGAATACATATTCTTTCGTCGAGCGCACTTTCCAGTTTATGGCTCTTTTCTTTTTTCGCCCAACAAGAAAGATTACTCGTTTATTTTTTTTCTGACCTTTGGCCTTTTCTTCCTTAGGAGCTCTTACGATCCGGATCAGGTTCCCCAGTGGGGTCCCAACCCCCCCATGACGAGGCAGAAGTCGGGCTCTTCCCCTCCTTCTCCTCCGTTTTTTTTTCTCGAGTTGTGTTCGTATAACTTCCTTGCTTTGAAACACCTTTGTGGTTTGGCATTTTCCGCGCCCTTTGGACCTTTCTTTTTTCTCGTTAAGGCTGGTCGCTTTTCTTTTTTTTATGAACTTGTTCCCAGGTCGACTTTTATGCTGATTTCGTTTTGGGCGATTCCCCTAGGCCGGCTTAATAAAGTGCTTCCCTTCCATTGGCATGATCCCCAGCGTTTCTTTTATTGTCGTACCTCGTTAGTGTGTGATTACGGCTTCTACCAGATCGTCTTACTTGAGCTCCCTTTTTAAACTCTGATAATTTGTTCCGTTTTTTTTCTATTCTTCATTGCAGCTTATAATTGCCTGCCCGCTCCATTATTACCGTTATGAGTAATGTTAAGAGGCACTTTTTTTCCGCTTCCTAAAGAGGTTGTTTTTTTTGCTTTTCAAGGTTGGATTTTCGGCCCATCTTCCCCTCTTTCCGTTTAATGCGCCGCGCCTCCTTCCTCACTTTCTTGAATCATTAGTCCTTCCGTCCGACGCTGCGTTTTTCCCTGATCCATCGCAAAGATTCCTCCCTACCATCTTCCGCTTCTCCCGAAGTAGGAGCATGTTCATCGGGCTTGCGTTCAGGCCAGGTGAATTTTTGCTTTTTTCGGCTGGGCCTACGGTCTTTCCTTTTCCTCGAGAAGTGCTGACGCCGCCTCGGACAGCGACTTTAGTTTTGCTCCCGATCACTTCGTGGTATTTGGCGCGCCTTCTTTCCTTCCACACGTCCTTTTTTTCAGGTTTTATTCTCTTGTGAGTTCGGAATGAACCCGAGCAAGCGCTGTATGCGCCTCATCCCCTTTTATATTTAACCCATTGACACAGTTTCCCTCCCCCCCTCAGATTTTCTTTTTTTTTTCCCTTCCCCTTTTGTTTCCTTGTGCGTTATTTCCCCCCTAAAAATGATATCTTTGTTCTAAAATGCCAGAGAGAATTTTTCGCGTTTGTTTTTACGACTTTCTCTGAACGCCAAAGTCCCCAATCTCCCCCCGGCACCCACCTCTTGCATCCCCTGCTTACTCGCGGCCAGCCCGCTGTTCAAGTCGTGGTTTTGCCTTGGAACCCCAACTGTCGGTTCCTGTTGTTCGTTTGATCGAGGCTTTTGTATTCGTCCTCTTATGGTTCCCGCTGGAACGGACATATTCGAGTCTGCCTTGAGCCCTCCCCTTTCATAGAACTATCAGCGGTTTTTTTTTCAACTATTTTCTTTGTGCGATTGATGAAGCTTCTCGGTCTTCGCGACTATTCTGTCGCTTCCCCCTTTCACCTTTGCAAGCCGTCTTGGCCCCCTCTTTTGCTAGATCCCCCTTTTTTTCTCTTTTCCGCGCACCTTATCCTTCTCTAACCCTTTCGAATGAAGTGAGAGCTCGTCACGCGTTGTCACTTTCCTCCCGGCAAAATCTTTGCCCCTCTTCCTGACCGATGGTATGAATTTGCATAGCGGAGCTTCAGAAGAGGCTGACGTCTCGTTTTTCGCACTTCGTGCCATGTGCTTTTCGCGGCGACGCCCAAACTCCCCCCGTCAGAAAAATCCCTCCCCTTTTTCTTTTTCACGCGTTGGCGGGTCGCCCCCCCCCCCCTTGTTGTATTAACTCCTCGCATCAAACCTTGTTCCCCCCGAAGTCACTCTACTTTTAAGCATCGCCTGGTTTCTTTTTGAGCCTTGCCCCTCATGCTTCGTGTCACCCCCGCTTAATTCTTGGCTGCTGTCCAACTTCTGATTCTTGTATCCTCCCGTGTTTTTTTTTTTCTCCATACTGTCACATCGTTCTGTGGAAGCCCTCCATGGAAGCCCATTTACCAGAACCAGCAGGAACCCCCCCTTGACGCCTTGATCATGGGTCACCACCTTTCGACGTCAGTCTCACGGTTTTGTTACTAATCACGCTGACCCCGGTTGTAATGCCTCTTCACCTCTGTTTCTCGCCTCCCTCAGTTCCCGACACGACTCCTCATTTCGTGTTTTTACTTTTTCGGGGTGTCGCCGCGATTGCGGGCTCTCCCGCCGTGATTCGACCCTGTTTCCTGTCGCCTTACCCCAGTGCGCCCCACGTTGACGTCACTTCTTCACATCTCAGATTGAAATGTAGGCCACGTTCCCCCTTAGTCGGCCCTCTGTCCCGATTTTTTGTCCTACGAGGCTTTTATGAATGTTTACGCGTCGACTTTTCTTCAAACAAGGATTCTCGGGCAGTCCCTATGGCTTACATCCTTAGAGGCGTTAAAAGGTTTACTGCGAGCTTGTTGTCAGCTTGGCAACAGAGGTTTTCGAAGACCCCGCTTTACCTTCCTCCGCTCTCCATACAAGCCAGCAAAAACCCGCTTGAGAGATCGCCTGTTACCCCTCTCTTGATAGATTAACTTTCCTTTCGTTTTCCTTCTGGAACCCACTACTTCAACGCATCGCTGCATTAGAACTAAAACGCTCCCCACGCCATTAGGACAGTTTCAGAACTTCCTGTGCTGACCCAAGAAGGAGTTCCCTTTTTTTTTGACTTTTTCGGAGCGCCAACTCTAATGTGTTCCCCCCTCTTCAGCCATCGAAGGACGTACTTCATTTTCCCCCCCAACTGCTTCTCCCTCTTAGAGCTTACTCGAACAACCGTCCCCCCCCCGAGCCCCCCCAAAAACACCCCTCTGGTTTCTCTTGCTTCCTTTTTCGTGGTTGCAATCTTCAGTCGTGTGCTGTGCAGTCCTGCCATCATCCTCAAACTTTCTTTTGATTTATTTAATTGCCCTTTCCCCCCATCACACTTGATCTCCCTCCCGCAGATTTCGCCGCTTTGTTTGTCATCGCGGTTCCTCTCCCCAATCGTGGAAACGCTACACAGTGTTCGCGCACTCTAGTCTCTTTTCGCACGCTGAATTTGTTTTTTTTGAATTCCCCACTTCCCCCTTCGCCCCTCGCCGTCGTCTGAATTATGACTTTCCTATTTTCTCCCGGCATGTAGATCTCCCGACCTGCTAAAACTTATCGATACCCTCCTTTCTTTTTTCGTAGTTAGTCACCACATCGTGCTTGATGTTTTTTCTTTGCAACTGGAACTTATAAGTATGCGCTGGGCGTTACCGACAGATGCCCTCCATGCTTCCCCTTGACGCTTCGCCCCCCTTTTTTTGGAATTACCTTTCCCTTTTCGCGCAAGCTTCTCCCTGCCCAACTTAAGGCAGCCATCACCTCCCGTCCCCGTGCTTTTCTTTTATCATCCTACCAAACTTCTGTAATGCCTCTCCGTTAAGATGATGGCGACTCCCGCGCTTTATATATGACAATCCGTCCCCCGACTGTCCGAGCCTTTACTTTTCCCTTCCTTTTGCTCCACGCTCCTTTAGAAGTCGCTCATTTCGTGGACGTGTTTTTCATCTGCCGACTCCCTGAATCAGTATCGGTGAATTTTTTCTTTTTACCCTTGCATCGGTTCTCAATTCTCGATTTCCGGCCATGACTTCGTTGCGCCCAACACCCAGACACGCTCTTCCTCCTCCTTGCCGCATAGGAACTGCTTACCGATTTCTCCTTTGTTTGGCGGAGCCGTCTATTTTAGATGGATCAGGTTCTTTCGTCCTTTCCTCCCCCCCCCCGTTGCCTTTACGAGACATTCCAAGTATATCCGAACCACGTCCTTTTCTCTCCCCTCCGCTCGTTGTTTTTGATCTTTTCACGGGTTGTATTTTTTATCTGCCAATGTTTGGTTTGGTAATTCGCCCTTTTACTATTTTGATAGTAAGACTCGCACGCGTTCTCATCACGCTGGCCCCTTATGCGCAGAATCTGAATCGTTTTCATGCTTACCACCCCGCACGACGACCTTCCCATTTGTAAACTTTCGCCAGCTATAATCTTGGCCACCGCTCTGACTGATTCGTAGCGTTTTCTGGACTTCGTTCGAGAATGCTTTTTTGTCTGCGCGGTCTCTTTGTGTGAAACTCCCTTGCTTGGTTATGCTCGCCCAGTTTATATTTTTTTTCAGCCCTAGAATCCTTCGCTCCCTCAGTGCAATCATGAGCCTTTGTTCAGGAACTTTCCCTCTCCTGCGTTTGTGTTGTCTTATCCTCTTTTCCCGACAAGTTGTCTTCTCTAACTTGCAGATACCGAATTGTCCTCCGGCCCGCGCGTTTTTCGTACCAGGTTACTCTCTTTTCAGGTTCAAACTCGTTTTACTCAGTGTTCCCCCGTATCCATGCCCAAGCGCTTCTTGTAACGAAGACCTTTCTCTTCTTACCTTACTTGTTATTTTTAATCGGGATTTCGCCATCTCATTCGGTAATCTCGCGCCGCGATTTCCCGCTATTTTTCATTTTAATTAAGCCGACTATGTCTGACGCCGCCACGAGCACAAGACCCCCTGTGCTCTGACGTGTACAGGGCTGATTTTTCGGTGACGCTTGACTGCAACACTCCCCTTGCTTGGAACCTTGCTGTAGGAAGATTCGACCCCCCGAGTTGCGTCTCCCCCCATATTCTGCAAGGCGATCCTTCCGATGTCACCCTCCCCAGTAAGATACAAACAAGTCAGAACTTTTTTTCTCCCTTTTTCGTGTCCTGTGGTTAGATACTTTTCCACGATTCCCTCTGTTCTCCCCACCAGAGCTCAGTCCGTCGATTTTCAGTTAAATGACCCTGTCACTTTCCGTAGCGCGCTATGCACCCCTCTCCCTTGCGGAAGCCTCCCCCGAAAAGGTTTGGGCCCCATTCTGCTCCTTTGTCGTTTTCTCGGTGCCCCCCGATTGCCGTATTGATTTTGCCGTACTGAACGAAAGGCAGAAATTCCGCTTCTTTTGAACTTTAACCGCGCTTTCCTATCTCAGAGTTTTATGCCCAAAGCTTTGTCTGATGATGCTCCTTCTTAGCACAATTTATGGACCCCTTCTTAACCTCTTAACCCCCCTTTAAAGTATGCAATGTTGCCTGCTCGCCCCTTGGAACAGCACCCCTTTTTGAGGCTAAGACCGAACTTCTGAAGTAATGAATTTCGCCCTTTCGCTCGCGTACTGTTTTCAGCCCTTGAAAAGTTGTCGAACAATGTCCGAGTTGTATGACCCCCTTTCCGAGTTGCCTTTTCTGCATCTTATTTCGTTCTTTTATCGCGCGCACATGTCAATTCCTCTCTGGTCTCCCTCTCTGGAAGCCGACTGGGACTGCCACCCCTTTTCAAATGGCGTCAGACCAAAGCAGATCTCCTGCGAGTTCGTTGGGGTAGTGCCTGATGACCCCCATTGGGGTCTGAGCCTTACCCTTGTAGGAGATTTATTAAAGTCCATCCTCGTGACCTGTTGGTTCTGATGATAGAAGAAGTTTGCTGTCTACCACATTTTTTCAAGAGAAGGTCATGGAGAATGCGAATGGACCCCAACCTATGGTGTACAGGATCTATTTTTTTCCCCTCCCCCCCCCATTTTTTTTTTTTTTGGAATTCCTGGCCCATTTTTTGGATCCCCATCCAAATGTCTCGCCTCCCTACCAGGAAGGCGAAGATGTTTTTATTCCTCCTCCTCCTCGTCTTTTCATCGTGCCACACTTCAGGGTCCGGCGTTTCCCGTCAGACCGGAACCGCCTTTCCACTGTGGTAATGCCGCCTTGTCATACCTTCTGCGCCCCCGAACGCGTCCCTCACTCAGGATGTTTCTTTTTCTTGCCTTTCGTTTCGGCCCCCCCGTTTTTTCTCCTCTTGCTCGCTGTTTTTTGCGAGCTCTTCTTCTGACGTGTCCCATGTTCTCAAATCCCAGCATCTTTGCTCTTTATTAGGAAACGCCTGACACGCTTACTTGATGTATTATCCGATTCGTTTTCTACCAACTGGAGTTATGCTCGGCTTCCGATGATGATTACACTGACTTCCCCTAGCTCCCCTAAGGGTGAATGTTCTCTTTTTTTGTGGGCACCATTTCACCTTGCCCTTTGTGCTGGTATTTCTATGAAACCCCGCGTCGTTCAGAACTCTTCTACGACGACGCATAGAGACAAACATCTACCCTTTAAAAAACCCCCCGCCTTGATGAACGGTTATTTTCTCTGCCCCAGACTCTTAATGTAGTTTTTTCGTTTGGTACCCGAATGAAGCTTTGGAAGTAGTCTCCCGACCCCAAGCGGCACTTTTTCGTTGACCCAGAATTCTCAGCCTGCGCTTGCCGATTGACCTGTTCGCGGGCGTTTGACCCCGTAGCTTTCACTGTGCTTTTTTCCCCCCTCGTCCAACCCCCTACGGCAGCATTTTGGCTGAGGAAACCAGCGTAAGATGGATGTCTAACCCCTACAGAGAAGTCCCCCAAAAAGAGCACCTTTTTTTTTCCTTTGCTCTGTGGTGAACTCTTTCCCAGTCTGTTTCTCAATAGTCCTAAGCGAACCTCCTTTTCCGATCCTTGCAGTGAAACTTCTACCTTAACTCACTGCGCAGCTGGTTTAGTTAATGTTCAAAAGATCGGCTGCCATTAATTACTCTACAAGTATGCGCGTTTCGAGGACCTAAGCATTAGTTCTCTTGTCCTTCCCAACATGAATAATTGCACCCCGCCGCGGCGCCTGAAAGCCCTACACTGGCATACCGCGCCGCTATCGAACCTTTTGCCTCCTTGAACAAATCGTGATTGATCAGGTTACCTCCTTACGTTCTGCGCGTCGTTTCCTTAGACTGATCACCCCCCTTCAAAGCGACGAGCGGGCGGCATTGGCTCTGTTCGACGCCGACATCTACCAGTACTCATACCCCGTCAATCGTGCGGTCCGTACCCTTTTCTTCACAAACCCTATGCATGATCTCGCCTGGTCGGCGATCCCTGGATGATCTCCTCTTATACTCCGTACCAGAGCCTTATAAGGACTTCCCCCACGCTCCGCCAGCCCCTATCGTTGAGAAGCCTTACTTTCACCGCCCCTTTCACCCCGCAACCAGCCCCCTTTCCAGCCAATCCTTTCTTAGTCGCGCGCATTCTACGACTGTCTGCCTGCGTCGGTACGGCATGCCCCCCCCGCGAATTCTCTATGGTACAGCTTCCTCGTGAGGAGATGCTCGTTACCCTTGATCCCCCTTTTCCCCAACGTTCTGAATAGCCCAAACCAACCTGTGTTTTCGTCCGAGCAGTGATACCCTCAACGTTCATTTCATTCTTTTCTCCTGAGAGAGATTCTGAAGTGTTTCGTTCCCGACCCTATGATCCTCCCCCTTTGGTTTATCATCCGCTTTGGTTTAACCTTCGGAGTTACGCTCCCCCCCCGCCGCGCTTCCTTCACGCTTGTTCCCATTTCTTGATTCCATAGATGAAGAGTTTCTTGCCTCTTTTTTTCGTGCCCCCCCCCGGCGGCCCTTCAACTGTCGAACAGTTTGACGCTCCGATTTTCAGATTGTCATTTCCTTACAATGACTGATTTTCGTTCCATTGCCCGTACGATGGTTTACCCCTGTCTTTCTCGACTATGGTTTGCTGCCATGTCTTTCCTTTTGCTTTTGCTGAAATTCTTCGATTGCAGCTACACCTAGCTCGACGTCGTGCTCTTCTTCCACATGACCATAAGTTTGTTTTTCCGCCTTTCCTGACCCGATTGATCGGGCGTTTGAGGATCCCTCTTTCTGGATCGCGTCAACCCGCCGCGAGAATTTTTCATGCCTGGCCCGGCCCTTTCTTGCTCTATAAATAGGTTCCCATTCGTCATCTCCGGTCCCCCTGCGTCATAATTTCAGGTCTTTCCTGTCCCCTCCCGCATGAGATTTGTTCACGACTACTCCCCACCTTAATTTCCCCCAGGGGGTTCCCCTGATCTTTTTCGCATTCATCGGGATCGGCCTCCCTGGAGCCAGCGTCTTTCCCCCCCAGCGCCTCGGCCTGCGGGCTGTGCCTTACGAGCAATTCTTGACGTCGGAAATCCGCGACTTTTTAGTTAGAGATTTTCTCTTTTCCGACGATCTTTGGCGCGGACCAGCACGACTGCCCATTGCACGCTACATCTGCCGGCGGGATTCCGGATTTTTTCTTCTCCCTCCCGGACAGTTGTCTCCCATTACCGTGCGAGCCAAGCACCTCCTACAGAAGAATCACCCCTCCTAGCACTTCCCCCCACGCAGAACTTTTTTTTTTCTTCTATGGGTTGTCCATCCTCGCCAAATACGTTTGGTTCAGCAACCAACGACCTCTGTTTCCGTCCCTTCGGGAACAGCTTTCACGCGCGCGTCGGCCCACCCCCCCTTCGGCCCTTAGGCGGACTCATTCCGAGTGGGCCAGGACCAACTTTTGCGAGTCTTTCGTTCTCTGAAGTTCCTTCCGTCCTGATCTCTTGCACGACAGGAACGTCCCAGAAATAGAGAGTATTTGTGTCCATAGACCCCTGCACACGCTCTTCATCAAATATAATTTTGGAGTCAACATGCTTTTCTGCTCCTCTCTGTATTAACGCCTTGAAAGAATGTTCTCTGACCAATCCCAACGCGCGATGCATTTTGAAATTCCAGCTGTGCCTCTTGGGCTTTCTCCGCCCCGACTTCTTTGAAGTCACTCGCTCTTCTCGACTTCCGCGTCCTTTCTACCTGTATGAAATGGAGATAGAAACTTTCAGCCCTTGTGACCAGGGCGTCCTCGCATTTCTTTTCGAGATGGATGGCCCCTCGGATCCCCTGGTGGTCGGATTCGCTGGTTCTCACTTAGAAGCAGTTTTAAGCCAGGTCCGCTCCTTAAAACGAAACATGGCGTCGACACAATTCTTCCATTTGACTCGTTTGTTTTTTGTTCTGACGTTCCTTTTCGGTAGGTGACTTACACACCCTTGTTCCCGCTTTTCTAAGTTAACTGACCCTTCCCGCCGCTCTTGGTTGGCACGTCTTCTGGCGGCGTGATACCATTGTTTCCTGTGCCGCCGTTTTTTCTTCTCGGAAAGGCCTTTTGCCTTTTCTTCTCCAAACGCGGGTTTTCTTTCTCACCTCTTTGTTGTTGCCTGACCATAGCTCCCAGCAATGTTCTTCGAAGCCGAATGGCAGGTTTTTTCTCTTGTGAACAATGGCGCCGCGCCCTTCCCTCTCACCGTTTCAAAAAAAATAAAGCGACGTCAGAATTTTATTTGACTTACCGATCAACGACCCTCCCAATTTAATGATATTAAAAGACCTCCTTAAGCTCCCAGACTAGGGTCTGTCCTTTCTTATTGTTTCACTCACGTTGAAGTGTTCTTCGCGCCCGCTTTCTTCCCCCGCCTTCTACCGTCTAGTAGACTAATGAATTTTTCTCCCCTGCGCGTAATTCCTTTCCCCCCATTATAAGGATGCAGCTTTGGCCTCTGTTGTTCCCTTGTTTACGCGTGGACGGCGATCGAGTAGCGATTCTCCATTTCCTCTACGTGAGAAAGTTTGTTTCTTCGCGAGATCGCTGGCTCTTCCCTTACAAAAGGAAGGCTTTTCTCGGTTTCTTCTCCCCCCTGTTCATCTTCGACGGCTCACCCATTCATCCTGCTGTGTCAATCTGAGTTCCTCTATGACAGATTTTTCGCACAGGCGTTGTCCTATCATCCCCTTTTCCGCCATAGCTCCAGTCCAACTTCTTGTACAGAACTGAACCCCACGTGTAGATTGCTCCATTTCCCTGTCCCAATTTGCTCTTGACCCAGAATTCGCATGCTCCGTTTCGGGAGGGACCCTCTAACTTCATCTATTCCGATCAACGTCACCGCAACATTTTGCCTCCGAAACGTTTTTCTGCCCCCGAAAACCTAGTTTCCCTTGAGACGCCTCCTTTTCTCCCCACTGGGTGGCTTCTCGTGCGCGGCTTGAAATCTTTCGTTCCCTCTTTTTCCACAAAACCTGAACTTCTCTGTTTTTTTGGCTGAAACCTTATCACTTCCCTCTGATGATCGAAAAACCTCAGGACCATTTAAGAAACTGTAGAAACCTTTGCTGCCTCTTTTTAATGCTTCTTCCTTGCTTTTCGCACTATGGGGCTGCATCCTGCTTTTCCGAACTCCTGGGGTCTTTACTCCACTAACTTAGACCGCCGCCGATTGCGCCCCATCTCCCGGCCGTGGTTCCTTCGTCATCCCTCGTTTGCGCCCAAGTCCGCTCAGGATCCCTTACAGTCTTTGGCAGGTTTGGAAGCACTTTTGCTCTTTTAATTTCCCCCTTCAAATCAGTACCTTCCGTTGGTCGCTAAGCCCTTCCACCCGTTTTTTTTTTTACCTTTTCTCTATCCCTGCTGAACTTTGCTATCGAACGTCGCGACTTCCTTAGTTAGTAACCCAGTGTTTTTTCTCAGTTGAAATATGCAACCGTATCTTTCGTCTTCATCCCTCCTTACGATGCCCCCCGCGTCTCGCAAACTTCCCTCTTTTCCTTCATACCATTAGTTACCGGGTTTCTTGTCAGCTGGTTTTTTTTTCCTCCACTTCCACTTTCGAAAGGTCCTCAATCCCGCTTCTCTCGCCCTGTGCCGCTCCCCAACCCTTTTATGATTCAGCCCTTTCGGCCGAGCAGAAGGATTTCCTATAGTAATCCGAATAATAGGCGAGCCTTTTTCTGACCCCTTTCTCCTTTCGCTGAGTCCTCCCCCAGTGCCCTCGTCCTACGATCTTCCTAGCGTCTGGAATTCCCTCCGCCCTTTTACTCCCGCATTCTAAGTGGTTCTTCTCTCGAAGCGGCCTTTTTTCTCCCACTTTACGCCCTGACGTTACTGCCCTTCTGCGTTTGTTTCAGGCATACACTGTCAGCGAATTACTGACCTTTGACAGCATGACTCATTTGCGCTGGCTCTTCTTTTCTTAACGATAAGGATTGTCAGTTTCGCCCTGCCCCCAAAAAGTGGGTTTTCTAGATCGGGATCTTACACGTTCCTTAATCCCTCTTTTCTCCTCCTTTTTGTTTGGTGCTTTTTCCTCCTTTCCGTGTCGTATACAGACGTTTTTTTTCTCGTCCCCAAAATGTTTTTGTTTGCCTTTTGGACCCCCTTCTTCTAACGCTCGCAATCGCCGCCCTCAGCCCATGATCTTCCCCGTCCGTTTTTTCTCTTTCTCCTCGCTGATAGTTTTTTTTGTTGATCGCACCTAGGGCTCCTGTAAACTTTCGTCGTACGCGCGCTAGTCGCCCCTGTCCTCCCCCGCGTGCATTCTTTTTCCCTTCGTTAGTGAACAGTACGCTCTTCACTATCCTGCCATTTTGCGCGGAGCTTTTTCTCATAGCCTCAATTGCTCCTTTTAGTCCCTTTTTCCTCCTTTTTTGCAGTTGACCTCTGCCATTTGTCGCCAGCATTCCTATGAGCAAAGTTTGTCCGTGGATACCCCTCCGATGACGCGTTCTTGTTGATCTTTTTTCTCCCTTTTTTACGGCGGTGAACCCCGGGCGTTACCCGTATCTTTCCTGGGCGATTTTGGAGCCACTCTCATTTTCGGTCCGGTAAACTCGGCCTCTCCTTTACTTCAGCTTTCACCTCCCCCCTCCACACATGTTCCCGGACCTACTCTCTTTCGAGTTTTAGATAATTTCCATGTGCATCTCTTTTGGGATCATGCAGGTCATGCTCTTCCAGCGCTTGATGGGGCTTCCTTTTATTTGACAGCTCCACGAGTGCTGACTGTACGCTGCAGCGCCTTTCTGATTTCTTAGCTTGCAGGAGAGGCCTTGTTTTGTCCTTTGCTGCTTGACCAAGTTTCCCCCCGCTGCGCAAATGATGTCTTTCTGAAGTGATTTCTGCTTTGTCACCTCCACTGTCCCCTTTCTTCTGTCCTCATAAGACATAGTGCGTCAACTCTCCTGCCCGAAGATGACCTTTTTTCTTAGCACGATACAAAAAGCAGCCCCTTTCTATTTCTGTTCCAGGTTTAGATCATACTCTCCTTTTTGATACGCTTCTTTTTTCACCCTCCCTCTTTAATTCCTCGCGTTTTGGTGTCAACGCTTTTTTCACCGCAAGTCAAGTCTCCGCGCTCTGACCCTCCTGCGCCCATTAGGGCATTTCTCTCTTTGCAACTCTTTGTGGCCTTTAACACTTTTGATTTCCCCCTTTTTTTTTTTGTCGTTTGATCCCTCCCTGACCCGTTCGCTTGCCGTCATGATCTATTTTCCCTCCCCGCCTTTTGAACGTAGTCCTTTTTCTGATCGGAAGCAGACCCGCAGGAACTCACTTCAGCGGGTGTTTTCTTTTTTTAAGTTTGGAGCCGCTTGCCTTGTTCCCCCTCAGAAAACTCCTGTTCTTCCGCCTTGTTCATCTTAATCCTCGCTTCAACAAAGCTGCCTTCTTTTTCCCTCCCGAGATGTAACAGCCTTCTTTTCATGCATTCTCGAATCCACCCCTTCTGCTCCAGAGAGCATTTTCTCTCTTTTTTTTGCTCCTCTACCTACGATATAGTACGATCCTCGTCCCCTTCCCCCGCACGATTTTCCCCCCGTGAGCGTGCTCGCCGTTGCTAGATCTCGCTTGATCCTCGTCTTTTTTTCACCATGTAAGGACTTTTTTGAACTCGGGTAGCCTCTTTTGGACGTGCGTTCTCGTTCCCCCACTGCAAACCGAAACTCCGAACTCCCTTCATTCCCTCAGTGACGCGTTCGGGCTGTTGCTCTCTTAGACAATTTATTTCCTAGGACCCTTTTTTTTCGGGCAGATTGAGTAAGTTGCTCTGACCGTGAATCCTGGCTTATTGGTTGGCACGGGCTTTTAGAATGCTTTTTTTTTCGCTTGCATTTTTTTCCTCGTGAGTCGGTTTTTGCAGTCCCTGGACGAAAGTGGTGGCTCGTCAAAACGCTTCTTCCCTTACTTGGGTTTCCTTTTCCCTTTCTTTGTGGGGAGAGAGATACTGGAACTCGTTTGGATTCTTTTTTTTTTTTCTTGCAACATGTACACTCCCTCCTGGAAAGGCCTCCCTGACTCTTGCATTAGATAATCACGGGCCCCCTCGCGATTCGTTTTCTAGAATTGCGCGTACTTACTTGCTCCGAAAAAAGGTTTCCTGTTATCCTCCCTTTTTTGTCAATAAGCGAACTGGCTCCCCTTAAGCGTCACCGTATTTTTCTTGAGTTCTGACTCCCTTTTCGTCGTCTTAATTCTCCCCCCGGGCTTCCCTTATTTCGAGTACTCCCCCTCTTCACTCTGACAGTGCCCACCCTTCGCGGATATCTTCAGCCCCCAGGCTTCCTTATTCCCGATTTCCTTCCTTGAACAAATTTATTGTCCGACGAGTTGTCTCATCTCACTTTCTCTCGCCTTCGTTAATCTTCCATCCCGAGATCGTTTATTCCAGTCTTTCCGCTTATTTCGAGGATCTCGGTCTCTTCCCAATCAGGTTGACTGTCCTTCGCTTCTTTGCCAGTGAAATTCCTGATTTTTTGCTCCTTCGTCTGGCTTCCTCATAACAGAGTACGCTTCCCCTTTTGTCGAACTCCTCTCCTTGTCACTCGACCCCACCTCTTAAGCACGTTTGAACCCCCCCACCCGATTTCGTCCCCTTTTTTTCCCCCCCTCAGCATATGGGCAATTCCTCTTCTTTGTCCGGTTATTGTCTTGCCCCCCCCCTCCCTTTTCCCCGGAACGCGGTTTCCTACTCTCCCCAAGGCAAAACACGCGTTTTTTTCTTTTCCCAGGGGTTCATGGCCGCCTTTTCAGTCGTGCGCGTCGTGCTCTTCGAACTTTTGCTCCCTGGTTCACCGCTTTTGCCTTGAAAAGGTCCCCCCCTTCCCCCCCCCTCCTTTCGGGAAACAACCCCCCTTTTGATTCTCTTTCCTTTTTTCTTTCGAAACTCCCACCTATTTCGAGGATGATTCCACTAGGACACAGAGAAGCCACTTTTTTTTCCCCCCTTTTTGCTTTCTTTCTTTTTCCTTATCTTGGTCCCCTTCTGGCCTTCTTTCTTGTTCCTATTTCCTCTTTGGCAAATGCAGCGTAACTTTTTGGATGTAGTCCTTCACTCCACTTAAATCCCCAGACCTCCCCCTTTTATTGATCTCTTAGCGTTGGTGTTTTTTTTTTTTTTTTTTTTTTGTTCCGTAAGCTTTTCTCCCAGCCCAAAGCCTATTTCTTTGCAGCATTTAGTCCCTCTACCTTTTGTTCTTCCTCCTGGTTTCGTCAACAGTTTTTAAACAAGATGAAAATCCCCTTTCCCCCCCACGCCGGCTTGGCGATGTGCACTTTCTTGACGAACGCGTTCTCCCTGGCCTGGTCTATGAACCCCCCATGATGACAGCTTAGATTTCCTCTCTCCAGATTATGATTTCTTCGTTCCCCAATCGTTTGGCGGATGTATCGGTGAATAATGAAAGTATGCGTCTTGGTTAGTTCCGACCCCGAGACTAACTCGATGAGCTGACCCCCTTCCGTGACGGACGTCCTCCCTCGTTTTCCCCTGCGCGGCAAAGCTTTCTTCCCCTTCGACTATAGCGATCATCATTCCCCCTCCTTAATGCCCGGAAGTCCCCTGTAAGTTCGGTCCCCACACTTACATGATCTGCGACCTCTTTTGCGCGGCCCTTGATTAGATACTCGCAATATATAAATCCGCTCTCTCCTTTTTCAAAGGATCAATTTGTCCCGATTCTTTCATCACCCCCCCAACTTTACGCGTTTCAGATCGCTTTGACTAGCGTCTCGCCGAAAGTTTCCCCGAATTCTCATTTTTTTATGCCCCATCTTTCTTCCCCTCGCCGCACTAGAATCTTCATTTCCGGCCGCAGTTGCGGGTTCGTCAACAACTAAGTCCCTTTTGACTGGCCAGCATAGGAACGGTTCCAGATTTCCCTTTTTGGCGCTGGCGGGTTCCTTTTTTTCTTCTCTCCGGATTAGTTTTCCCCCGTCTGTGACCTTCCCAACTGTTTCCGGACCCTAGATCAGAAGGCAAACTTTTCTCCTTTCGACCTCCGTTTGTTTTTTTTTTTTTTCTGCTATCTTCCCAGTTGTTCGTATCCGTACGGTTAGGCAGACACCATTTCCGCCGCTGTTTCACCTTGATCCTCTCGTAAGACTCGGCAAAAGACTCTTTTTCGACATGATCACCCCCCTTCTGGTCCTCTTTCCCCCTTTTTGACGCATCTCTTTCCTAGTTTATGGTTGCCCGTATGATCCTGCCATTTTTGTAAACTTCGAGAATGCCCGCCTATTTAATTCTTCCTTTTTCCGCGTGTACTTCCTTCTTTAGTGTCGTAACGGCCCGTTTTTCGTCACCGCGATTAAGTTGACTTTTCTGAATCGCGCATGCCTGGCGCACTAGCGTTCTTCTCGGTTTCCTTCTCTAGATCACTCTCTTCCCCCATCTCGGAATTATCATGAGACTTTTTTTTCGCGCACGTTTCAGTTCTTACTTATGGAGTATTTATTGATTCGTCCGAAGTTGGAATTGGGCGACCCTCGACCGGGAACGATTGTTGCCGGCCCGTTCGTCGTTCTTGCGATTTTGGGCTTGATCATTCGTTGTCCCTTTTACACCGACGCGAATCCTGGCACTTACCCTTGACTGACGTTGTTCCTTCTCTCGCAGAGTATAGATAAGCTTTTCATCTTTTAATTTCCTTTTGGCCCAGGGAGACGGTATCCCTTTCACCCTCGGCGATTGGCCGTACGTTTTCATTGAATTGAGCCGAGTGCTGACGATCCGGCCATCGTTACTGATTTCCGCGATACTTAGCTGGGCCAGGCGATGGTCTCCTGAACGCTGACTCACCCCGCGACCAATGCCCTTCGTCGGTTAATCGACTGCTGTTCGGCATATTCAGACCCAAAGTTGCGCGCCTGCCGAATTCGATCCCCCCTTTTAAACGCAGAATCTTTCCCCAGAGGACACCAGAGCAGGCACCCCACATGCAGAAAATTTCTTTTTTTTCTTTCTTTGTGTCCTAGGTGTAGGAATACTCGAAAACCTTGATACGGGTGTGGGTGTTTTCAGCCCAAATTCTGAGTTAGAGTGTTTTGTCCGAAGATTGACCCGCACAGTTCAAGCGGCTTCCCCACCCCGCGCCCTTGGGTCACGTCCGCGGCCGCGCAAGGAGTGTCAAAACATGGTCGGCGAGTTTGCGGAGTTTTGATCGAAGGCACTTCTCCCCCCCCATTGATTTTATGGGGCCCGCCTCCGTCCCTTTTTTTGCCATTAAAGCGGTGAAAGTTTCCCCCCGCTGCTTCATTCTTTTACTCCCTTTTTTTTAGGTCTTCCCAAGGTTTTAGCTTGCTGAAGCGGTCCGAATTGCGGCACGGACTCTGCTCGCTTTACCCCATCGATCCTGATCATTTGATGCAATGTTGCCTCTTGAAGCCTGCGTCACGGCTCTACTCCCGAGAATCCTTCTGTTGAAGTACCTTTGCGTCGTAGAATCGTTACTTTTTACCTCCGCCTTGAAGCTTTTTCGTTTTAAGTCACGCGTTGTCGGACCAGTCGTTGACTCCTCTCATCCGGATGGCTGACAATTTTTCTCGGGCGCACATGCATCTTCGTTCATAGACGCTGGCCTCCTCGTTTTTTTTTCGCAGACCCAATGCCGAAATGTGTCAGAACTCATCCCCCCCCTGAGTGACGCGTTCTGGTTTCCTTTCTTTCCACGGTGTCCGTCTTACCCCTTGTTTTCTTATTTGATTCTTTGCGCCATTATGAGTGCCCTCGCTTATGGGTGGCACGTTTGATCCTTCGTTCTCCAGTTTTATTTCTTTTGCTTCCCGTCGTTTCTAGAAGGACCTTTCCTGTTCAAACTCGATGGCAGG
>Ga0179593_1815747_pt1 | contig 40830 bp, 57 predicted proteins | sample CZODoug2_1_08_16_FD_185931 | JGI IMG/M metagenome (GOLD analysis project Ga0179593, IMG submission 185931) | Vadose zone soil fungal communities from Angelo Coast Range Reserve, California, USA - CZODoug2_1_08_16fungal (PacBio error correction) | ecosystem: Environmental > Terrestrial > Soil >... | reverse complement strand
GAGGATCCTTTTCCTCTGTCTCACACCGTGAAATTTCGAACATTTCCGGTGCTTTTTATGGTTTGATTTTTCGCGTAATTGGTTCACCCTCCCTTGTGCGTCACGCCCCGAAGAAGGAGATATGGCCCGACCCCCCCCCCTTTATTTCCGGATCTCCGAGCTTAACTTTCGTTTCCTTTTATCATTTCTGTTCATGGAGCTCGGAATATCATTTTTGGGAAATTTTCCAGCAATTTCCCCCCCCTGTTTCCCCTAGGTCACGATGACCCCTCCTTTTGCCCTCCTCAAAGAAGACGTGCGTTTGTATTCGGTTCGTTCATGAATGTTCTCCCCCCCTGATGATCCTCCCCCCGTGGTGATAACTTTTTGTCACTCCTCCCCCTTTGATGGAGGAAATTAAGGTTTTTCCCAGCAATATATTACGTTCAATTCCAACCCCCCCCTACCCGTTGTTCCAATCATCCTACCGCCCTTGGCCCTCCCTTCACCCCGTTCCCTCGTTTGTAACAACAAAACCATTTTTTCTCGTCCAGATAATCTTGCTTCCCCTATATTTCGTTGTCCTCCCCTACCTTCCCTCCGGCGCAGTGGTGTCCTCTCTGCGGTTTCTTTGCTGGTGTTTCACATCCCCTCCTGCGGTTTTCCCTCCCGTGGTTTTCTTTGTCTCCCCCGAACAAATAATTTCATTTTATTCTTTGATCTACCATCTTTCCTGTTTACCTCCCTCGTCTATGGGAACTCCCCCCCGCCACTTTTTGCCTCCCCCCAAATTTGAGAGGGGAGACATTTCTGCCATCTGGACCCCGGAAAAGAGAAGAAAAAAACTGTGAGTCTCCCCCCCACCCCCCTTCCGGAAAGTAGTGTATGTGGACTATTTATTAACACAAAGGAAGCTATCCCTCCATCTTTCATATTTTGTTCACAGACTGAGGCATAACAATTACTTGTTCTCAAGGAGTGAAGTAATCGTGCTCTCCTCTCTATTTCTCCTTGCCCCCCAGTGGTCCATGCAGTGCTTGGAGGAGCGGTTTGATGGTGGAATTCTTTACTCATCTCGGGGAAGGAGAAAGGCTTGACTTGTGTCTTGCCCCCCCCAAGTCCTTTGACACAAGGTGATCCTTTCACTCCCCGTGCGCAACGGGCTGAATTTGGCCCTTTTTTATATCCCGCGTTTAGTGTTGTCTTGCCGCCTCCCGGTTTTGTGGTTGTTTTTTCTTGGCCACTGCTGTGATTTCAAAAAACCGAAAATTTCTTTTCCCCCCCCCCTCCTTGGCGGACGCCGCCGCTTTCCTCCTCCCCCCTTTTACTCGGACTTTCTGTTCCCTCGTTTTGTCCTCCCCGCTGAGAGATAAGAAAAATCCCTTTCCCCCCCTCCTTCTTTCCCGCGCGTTTTACCTGTGGTCCTTCCTTTTCAGGCGTGAGTACTAGTTGGCGTTGATTCGTCGTCCCCACAAGGCCGTTTTTCCATCCCCCTCCCTGTTCCCGAACCCCCACGTCCCTTCCTCTTTGGTAATATATTTTTCTGTTCCTTTTCTGTAAGGCGGCACGCTTTTTTTTCTTTTTGTTGTCGTTTTTGACCCACACTTCTGCCCTGCCCCGTTTTTTCGTGAAGTTCCTTTTTTCTGTCCTTGCGCACACCCGCTCCCGGGCGGTTCTTTCGATCACGCGGTTTCTTCTTTTTCTTTTTTTATATTTATTCTTTATTTGGCTCTATCCCTCCCTTGCCAGCGGGCCCGTGGATTCTTCTTTCCTGCTTCGATAGTCATCACTTTTTTCTGGACTTACTGAAAAGGTAAGTATAATTTTCCCCCCCTTTCGCCCCCTTTCATGCGCCCTAGTCATTTTCTTTATGGTCGCTTCTTCATTTCGAAATAAAAAGGAGGATTCCTTTTTTTCCTTTTTTTTTCTTATCAGCGGGGGCAGCCCCTTACCTTTTCCCCCCCCCCCCACAGAGTTATTAATCAAACACCAATTTCCACCTAGTTCCCCTCCTCCCCCTTGCCCCTTGCGGTTTACGTGGATATGACCCTTTTCCTGTCCTACTTGTCTCTATCTCTTTGACCAAAAGCAGTCCCTTCCCCCCCCTGCGCGCAAGGGAGGTGAGGGAACCTTTATTGGTTAGTCTATGTGCATTGAAAATTGTAAAACTTTCCTTACCCCTTCTCCTCCCTTCGCTAACGCTTCCACCTTTGCCCCCTCTCTTTTTTCCCCCGTTAGCGGCGCGGGCCTGTTTTTCTTGTTACCCTCGATCCCTCCCCCTTTCCAGTTTGTAAACAGGAAGTTCATATCCCCCCATTCTTTCCTATCTTGAAACTTGTGATATACCTAGCCCATTCCTTTCCTGACATTGGGCGGGTTTATTTTTTTCCTTTGTTCTTCCTCCCGCAACATGGGATGCTCTCGGGAGGGCTCTACTTTGTGTGCAAAATTAATTTTTTTTGTCCCTGCAAATTTCCGAGGATGGTCCCCTCCTCCCTTCTCCCTCCCCGTTTAGTTTTGATATAAAAAAATGGTACTCGCCCCCCCCCTCCTGTTTCCCCGCCTTATACCGAGCTGTCACCTCTTACTGTCCCTTCGGGTGTGAGGATCCCCTCCACCCCCCTTTTTTTCCCTCCCGCCGATCCAGCCCGCAGGTGTTGGGCTTCACCTTACTTCCCGACTGTTTTGATCGATGGAAATTCTACCCTCCCCTCTTTCCCACCGGGTATAGCGAGATGGATTCCCCTTTTCTTTTTTCCCCCCCACTACCTTCCCTTTCCACCCGTATCGAGAGCCGCAACTCCTTATGAATTCCTTTCCTCCTGCTTCACCCCGGCGTTGGTGGCGTTTCTTGATGTCCTTTTGTCTTGGTCGGCCGAAATATCCCCTTTCTTTCCCCCCCCTTTGATGGCGCCCAAAGCATCACCCCCTTTCTTGCGCGCCCCCTTTTTTTCCCCCCCTTTTGTTCGGTGGTGGAAATCCCCTTTTCCCCCTTTTTGCTCCAGTGTAAAAAATAACAAACGGCGTCCCTCCCCTTTCCCTTATAAATTGCAAGGGGCGTTCCGGTCCCCGTTTTTGCTGATGCTGTTGGCCTGAGATGGGCGACCTCTGAGCTTTTCCTTCCCGGCTGGCAGATGCCCGATAATTTCCGCCCTCTTTGTTTTCCTTTTACCTGCCCCAGGCTGGCCGCGTGCTTCCTTTTCCTGGCGCGGCTAGGCGATTTTTTTTCCCCCTTTTCCCTTTTCCTCTGCGCGGGCCGGGCATTTTTTTCTTCTCCTGATTCGTATTGAATCATCTTCTTTTTTCACCCCGGAGTTAGAGATTTTTTTGCCTCCACCTGTCTTTTCGTCGAGTTCGGGGTCAATTTTGTTCCTTTCCTTATCCATGGTTCGATGGGAATTTGTGCTTCCCCGTTGTCGATGGCGTTAACAGGCCCCTTTCCGCCTCCCTTTTTTTTTTCCCTGAATGATTGTCGGGGGCGCGCGTTTTGTTGCTTTTAAAACACCCACCCCCCCACTGCCTGAGGGAACCCTTGTACCCCCTTTTTCCGCGGTCTCGGTTTGTTTTTTTTTTTTTTTCCTGTTTGGGTGGTTGTAAACCCCTCCTGTTTGTCAATGGCGATGTAGGCCTCTCCTTTTGTTTTTTTGTATTGAAAGAATTTGACTTTTGGTTTAGCTTCTCCCTCCAAAAATTGCTGACCTTTTCCCCTTTTTTTTTTCGTGCTAGCTATTTGATCTTCCTTACTCCCCCTTTCTCCCCTCTGCTTTGATTTGTGATCGCAGGGCTTTCACCTTTGTTTATTGGGGATTGTCTCCATTTTCCTTTGACGATTTTCTCCTCGAGGCTCCATGGAAAACAGACCCCTCCCCCTCTCCCCTTTCCCCCCCTTCCGTTCGGAAGGCCCTTTCTTCCCCCCCCCTTTCCCCCTAATGGTTAGGCAATACCGTTCTCTACTTTTAGTACGGGCAAGTAGGATGTGTCACCCCCCCTCCCCCTATTTGTTCGAAGGGCACCCCTTCTTATTTTTTTTTTTATGTCGCCTGGTTACCTAAATACTTTGTTTTCCTTTCCCCTTCCGATGGAGGCGGAAGGCATGTCCCCTTTCCTTCCCTTTCCTCCCCCTCAAGGCGCGGCATCACCATATCCTTTTGTCCCCTACGCCCATGACAATCCGGAATGCGGCCTCTTTCCCGTCCAATTCCCGGCAAGGTAGGGATTTCTCCTCCCTCCCTCATCCCCCCTTCAACCGAAATCGTAGGAGGATCCCCTTTCACCCCCTTCCTTCGTGTGGGGCACATTTTTCTTCCCTTGATCAACAGGATGATGGAATCCTTCTCTCCCTCCTTTTTTACAACCCGATATATATATATTTTTTATCCTCCTTCTTTAGTCTTTGGTTCGTCTGGGGTAGTTTCCCTTCTCCCCCCCTTCAGCCGGGTGAGCCAAATTCCCTGTCCCCTTGGTTCCCCCCCTCTTACGTCGCAACCTCCCTGACCCCACCCCTGCTCTCCTCATTTGTCGGTGAAACGGATGTCGCTCTGATGCTTGGTCCCCTATACTGTCCGGTATTTGTTTTTCGTCTTTTCCCTTTCCTGAGGTTGCTCGGAAGTTTGCTTTTTTATTCACTGTAAAAATCGGGCCGTTTATCACCCTTTGAGGCCGGTGATTATTCCCCTCTCCTTTCCTCAGTTCGCGTCCATGTACCCTGTTGTGACGACTCCCATCTTGTTCAGGGACGGTGATTTCTCTTTTCAAACCCGGCCGCGCTGGTCCCCGTCGCCGCGATCTGCGCCACCGTGCCCTCCTCCCTTTTGGTTTTCTTCTTTTTCTTTTTTTGTCAAAGAAAGATCGGCTTATTTCCCCCCCCCCTTTTCTATTGCCGACCATTGACTTGCTTATTCTTTCCTATTTTTATGGATTCGCTGATTATTTTTCGTTATGCTGTTCATGGGAAGCCCCCTCCCCTTTCATTCGAAATGGATTCACTTATTTACACTCTTTATTTGTAAGTTATTGGACCAGTTCTCCAATCCCAAGGGGCCCAGTCCTTTCCTTTTCTTTTTCCATTGCTGGATAATAATAGACCGCCCCCCTCCCCCTGTTCCGGTTATAATAAACTCCCTATTCAGCGCCCTCCCCCCCCGTTTTTGCGCCCGCCCCCCCCCCCCCCCCCCCTTGGGGCCTTGCTTTATCATTTGATGTTCTCCCCCAGCTGACCAGGGGGAACTGGCACCCTTTTTTCCCCCCCCCATGCCGCCAGAGAAAGACACTTTCCCCTGAGACCTCCCTTACCCTTAGCATCCTTTTTTCCGGCGCAAGCGTGATGTCAGTTTCTTTGTTGCTTCTTGTGGTTTTACAATAAGTCCTCCTCCCACCCAGTCTTTTTGCTAAACACCCGCCCCATCCCTACTCCACTTTTTGCATAGAACATGGGAATGTTTCCCTCTTCTTCAGGCGAGGAGCCTGTGAACTTTGTTATTCCCCCTCTCTGTGGCGCGGAAGAACGCTTCGCCTGATCCCCGAAGCGAAGTACCTCCCCCCCCTCTTTTTTCTCTCTCCCCCCCACCCAACCCCGAGGCGACGCACTGATCTTTTCGATTCGGATTATTTTCCTTTTTTTATGAAGAAAAGGGGTCTTTCCCCCTTCCCTGGCCGAGCAGCGTGGGGTCCCCGACTTTTTCTCACTTCTGCTCTGTTTGCTTGTTCCCCTTTTCATCGCAGGGCAGGCTTCTCTTTTTCCCCCTGCAAGCATCGCGTTTATCCAGTTCGATTCTTCTGATTCTCCCAGGCACAGTTTCCCCCCTGCAAAAGCCGCGTCCAGGTGTTATAATCCTTGGACGTACTTTATCCGGTCTTTCAAAGTGTTTTCGCCGTGGTGTGATTTCTTGTTTTCACTTTTTTCCTTGTCTCCCACACCGACAAATTTGGGGGTCTTTTTCTCCCACGGACTGTGTATGCGTGTATCCTCTCTTCCCCCTCCGGGAATTTCGCGATTTTTTTCTTTCAAGAAATCCCATTTGCCCTAAGAGCGAGTCTTTTTTTTTAGTTCGCTTTGAGAGAAGGAGTTTTATCTCTTTCGTTGAGGGCTCTCAGAACGGTGGCCCCCGACTTATCTTTAGTTTGCGAGACGGGAATACAACCCCCCCCCCGGCCGCCGTCTTTTTTTTTCTCACCTCCAGCGATTTTCCCACTTCTTAGGGGCCGTCCTTTGTTTTCCTGTTTCTTTTCTTTCCCTACAACTGGTAGGGCGTTTTTTTAATTTCTGCTCGTCGTTCTTTTCCCTGTCCCAAGCGTCCTCTTTTCGCAGGGGCAGGATTTATCCTGTTAGTTGGGCGGGGGGTAATGTGTTGTTCTTTTCTCCCCCCTTGAAGCCTTTTTTCTCTCCCCCAACAACTTTCCCGCACAGCATAGGAAATTTTGTTCATTGCATCAGTAAGTGCATTTCGCAAGGCTCTCTTTGAGCTCAAGCTTTTTTTTTTGTCTTTTATTTTTAGCGGTAAGCGGGGCAGCCCTCCTATCAAATTTTTATCATAAGATAGCTATTATATCCACTTTCTTTCTTTTCTCCACAGCGCATGGTTCCCCGTCCTTTCCCCTTTTTCCCCCGTTTCTTAAGGAATTGACAAGAGGATTTTTTTTTCCTATGTCCCAGTCATTTCCGGGCTCGCTACGGGCATTTAACCCTTTCGTTTTCCCCTCAACTTGGTCGGGGGACCAATGTTTGTTTTCCCTTCCCTTTTCATCATTCATCATGGGTTGTTGTTTTTCCCTCCCCTCTTCCCCCCCCTTGGCAAAGGGCACCGGCCCATTGTCTCTGTATTTCTTTTCCTGCTATTTTTTTCTTACTAGCCGCGCCATTTCCCTTCTCCGCCCCGGAAAAAGTTCATAATCAAAGGACCCTTTTTTTGTTCTCCCCTCAAGCTTGTGATATAATAAAGCTAAGCTTATTTGACCTCTCTTTTTCGTTTTTCCGCTCTGCCCAAAGCCACCCTTGTTCGTTCCCCCTGTTTTTATTTCGACATTTGTTCCTTTTTATTTCTTCGCTGCCAAAATTCTCGATTCCTCAACCCCTGCTCGTTCCGGTCCACTTCCCTCTTCCTGCCCCCCAATGGTAAATAGAAAAAACAACCCCCCTTTTCCCCCTGGGCCTGGATTGCACCGCGGACTTCTATTGTCTATTTTGCTTTTTGCGCGAGTTCCCTGCTCGTCCCTTTCTCCCCCTCGTTTGTTGCCAGGCAGCTGTTGTTTCGTTTCGTACCTTGTCCGTCTTGAACTGGCGGAACAACTCTTTTTTTCCTCCCCCCTTCTACGCTTGCGCTGTCATTTCTTCTTTCCCCTTTTTTCCTTATAGAGAGAAGCAACTTTCCATCACCTCCCCTTCCGCCCCCGCGGCGTGATGTGGCGTTTCTTTTGCTTTCTTTCATTTCTTCTCTTTTACAAATTTTTTCTCTTCCCTATAGTCTCTTCAACAAACCGAGGCTCTTTCCTTTTCTTCCCAAATTGCGGTTGTGAAACCCCCCGGTCCCCGTCCTCTTTCAACCCCCCCAGGCGTGTGTCACTGCCGGTCTTCGTTTCCCCCTTGAAAAGAGGATCCCTTTTTTCTTCCGCTAAGGCCCGGGCGCTTTTTTTATTTGCTCTTGTGGTCTTTTTTTTTTTGCTTTTGGGAAGTAAAGGATGGCTCTTTTCCTTTCTTTCCCCCCGTCAGATGATGCAGGCCACACAACATCCTTTTGTTTTCCTGCTTTTTTTTTCGGATCGCTACCTCTTGTGAAGGCTTTATCCTCACCCTCCCGGAAGGGGGAAAGATGGAGCAGCCTGGTCGTTTCTGTTTTTTCCTCCTGATGTTAGTTAACTCCCCTTCCTTCACCTCCCTTTCCTGTTGTTAAAATAGGATTTTCTTTCACCCTACCAGAGCAGTTTTTTCTACTCTATCCTTTGTTTCTATTGTAGCTTGGATGAGAGCCTTTCGGAGGTCTTCTTTTTTTCCTTCTTTCTCATCTGGAGTAATTTTTCCCCCCCCCCTTACGATCTTGTACAACAAGTGTCGTTTTCCTCCTTTTTTGATTGTAGGGGGCTCCTTTTTTTTTGTTAGGAGATGAACCCCCCCTGTGTATTTTCCCCCCATTTTGATCTTCCTCCCCCTTGCTCGGTCACCCGTAAGGTCGCGCCCGGTTTCTTACTTCTTTTTCTTTTTTTGGGGCGTCATGGTTTTTTTTTTTGCTTCTGACCGGGTTCCACTTCTTTGCTGTTCTCTGATGGTATATCCGGCCCATTTTGGGTTTTCGTCTTATTTTGTATTTTTTGTGGTCAAAACCCCTTCTTTCCACAATTGTCGGCTTTAACTTATCCCTTTTCTTTTCTAGCTATTTATCATGATGCAGGACCTTGACCCTTTCCCCTCTCTTGTTCTTCCTTCCCCTTATCTGTTTCAAATCGGTCTCTCTTCCTTTCATCCATTGCTGAATGTAAAACAACCCTTTCTTTCCCCACAACTCCATAACGGCCGACCCGGCAAGACGGGACTTTCCTTGTCCTTTTCTTACCCGTCCCACCCACGACATAGTATGGTCGGGTCATACTTCCTTTGCGCGCAGATAGTAGTGATCTTTTTATTCCCAATTCCCCATGGACACAAACGCCCGATGTCGTAGCCCCTTTTATATTCCTTCTCCTTTCTCCGCCTTTCTTTTTCAACCGTAGACCGACGGGATCTTCTATGCCCTCTCTTGCAGCATATAAGGAGGACGGCCTGCTCTTTTCCCCCTCCCAGGTTCTTTTCTGAGATCCCCACTATTACTTTTTTATTTCCCTAGCATCGGGCCTGAGGCCGAGGTGCCTTGCCTCACTTTCCCTTCTAAATGTTCGGCTATTCAAGAAACACACTTACCTCATACTCCACCATAGCCCTGTGTACATGAACCCACCCCCCCCTTTTTTCCATGGGGATCGCTTAGATCAGGAACATTCCTCCTACCAACGTCCAAATTAAACCCGACCCTTTGTTTTTGTGTTTGTGTCGGACTATTTGATTCCTCTTCTTTTTTGGCTTACATAAGTTTTTTTTATCCCCTTCCTTGATTTAGAGGCTCTCCCCTCTTTTCTCTGTATTCCCCCCTGTTTTTTGTTAAAACCGCTCTTCCTTCACCGATTTTCTTTTTTTCTTTTCTTTTGAATGAAGACACAATTTTCCCCCCTTTGGTTTCTTTTTCCTATGAAGGCCTGTTTCTTTGCCGGCGAGGAAGCGTGTGGGCCCTCCCTTTCTATCATTAGAAGTGGGTTTTTTACTTTGTTTATTTTTTTCCTTCCTTTGAGGGAACTGTCTTTCTGACCCTCTTACCCGATCTCCTTTTTTCACAAAAGTTAGGAAAAAGTCCCACCTTTTCTTTCTACCCTATTCCAGAAGAGATATCCTCCTTTTTTTATAGTCCCACCCCTTGATGTTTTAGTTGTTTCTTTTTTGTTTTCCATCCCTCCTGATAACACCTGACCGTGGCGCTTTTTTCCTCCCCCTTCCATTATGGCAGGAAAATCCCCCTATCCCGTATTTTGGTACGGAGGGACGTCGTCTTGCGGTTTTTTCCCTGTGATGTTTGTTGCATCCCCTACTTGGTTGACAATTCCCGTCCCCCTTCAGTCTTGTGGTCTCCCACACGGGATAGGGCCGCATCCACCCCCCTTCCCTTGCCTGATTCACAATCACACTTTTTGTCCTGTTCCCACACTTAGTGGCGGTTCATTGCATTTTTTTATCCCCTATGGCAAACGAACGCCCAAACAAACCTTATGGTGTTATTTTTTTGTACCCCTGTCCCTTCCCCTTTCCTTTGGGGGTCCCTTAGTTTGTATCATGCAAAAACCAAAGGCAACCCCCTTCCCCCCTCCCCCCCAATGTTGTCCTGATAGACCATCAGCCTTTGCTGCTTCAATCCCTTTCTGGTCAGTTCTAGTCCTCCCACTCCCAACATGCAGGAACATTTTTTCCCCACCCTCTGCCTGTCGACCCCCCCCCCCTTTTCTTTTTTCCCCCTGCGAAGTTGATCCCTTTTTCTTTTTTGTTTTTTTTTTTTGCGTTCCCCTCCAACACAAACGCTGCTTCGCCCTTCATAGGTCACCCAGCACCCCCCCCTCTACCTTTTCCTGTGTCTGTGCGCTCCCTCCTTTATCCACAATGCCGTGCAGGAGCGCAAAGAAGATAGACGACTTCTTTCCCCCCCCACACGTCCCCCTCGACAGCGGACGGCCTTTCCCGACCCGTTTCCTCTTGCTGTATGAAATAACACAACCCCTTCTCTTATGACCGGATTTGTCCCTTGGGGCCCATGTGCGATTATTTTTCTTCCCAGACGAATTCGATGTCCCCTTTTCCGGCCGGCAAAAAGGGAAGGGAGAGTTCCCTTTTCTTGTGTGACTGACTAGTAAAAATCGTCGCAGCCCCGTCCTCCCCCTCCCTTTCCCAATGCTTCCCCCCTGGACCTCGAAGGCTGATTTCTTTTTTCAAGCAATCGGCAGGATTCCTCTTTACTTCGGGGTTTCTGATTGACCCCCCATCCTTCCAAATCACATAAACTCGTACCGGGATGAGAGTCTCTCCTCCCCTCTTTTTCAATGTTGATGACATTTCTAAACCCTTTCCCCTTTTCTTCTTTTTTCTGCTTTTTTGCAGTTTGCATCCTTTTCCCCGGGAAAATTTGGGAGCCTATCCCTGTAAGCCGAGTCGTTTTTTGTTCTCCTTCCCTCAGCATGTACTTCCTTTTCCCGAAACAGCAGAGATAGCATCCTTTCCCCCCCTTACCCCTCCTGTCGGAGTAATTTGGGTCATTTTTTTTTTGCGATTCTTTATATACGGTTTCACCCCTTCTTCCTATCCCAGGTAAAATCCAATGAGACGCTTTCTTATTTCTTTGCCGGGAACGTGCCTCTACTCCCCCCCCCTTTTTGTCCCCTTCCAATCCGTTAGGCGCTCTTCTTTTTTGCCCCCTGGACAACAGCGACTGCACCCCCTTTTTTCCTTTTGACTATTTATGCGGGCGCCCGTTTCTTTTTTTCCCCCCCATTCCGCTTCGTTATGATCAAGCGCTTTCTCTCTTTTGTCTCGGGGCTCAGTTTTTTGTGCTCCCTTGCTCTTTTTCGTACTATTTGTTGTTTCTCCCCATTTGAGATAAACTTAAACCTTTTTCCTTTTGTTTCCAGATAAGAATCTTTTCTTTCCCCGAATAGCTCACCCTTTTCTCCCCCTTAAATACACCGGCGGGCAAATTTAACTCTTTTTTTGGTTGATGTTCAGCGGGTGCCCTTATCGCCCCCTCACTTCCCCCCAATTCACCCCATCTAGTATTAACCACACCCTCTGTCCATACAGGGAGACAGGAACGACTTTACCCTTCCTGTGAATTGAAAGGAGTGGGCTGGGTCACGCTGGTTTTCCCTTTGCCCCAATCATAATGCTCTCTACTTTTCCTATCAAATGGGAGGTGTTTTTCCTTGTTGGAGCGTTAGCGAGGGCATGTCAATCCCCCTTTATTTTATCTTTTTTCATGCCCTCCGCTACGCTACAACCCTTGGACAGTCCCTATTTTATTCCTCTTTAGCGCGAGGACTGCTTTGTTTCGGCATAAAGCGCGTTTCCCCCCCTTTTTACCCTGGTCATTTCTCCCCAAGGACCCCGGGGGTGCCCGCCTCCCCTTCTTTGGATATAATAAGATAGGAATGCTTTTGCTTTCTCCCGATGACCAATCACATTGCTTTTCCTCTACCTCGCCCTCTCCTTATCAATTGATGCTGCTCCTTTTTTGCGGCGAAAAAATTAGACGTCCCCCTTCCTTTCTCTTTCAACTGTACTCGACAAAACCAAACCTCCCCTTTGTTCGCCCCTCCCCCTTTGCCGTCTCACCCGCTTCTCTTCCTTCCCGAGCGGGTGTGCAGAGAGCCCCTTTCCTCTTCATCAAACATTTCACGCCAGATAAGCAGCCCATTTTGTGCTCCCCCCCCCTTTCCCCCTTTCTGGAACCGAGAAGTGACTATCCACCCCCTTTCCGTTTTTCTGGAAGGGGACGGATTCCCTTCCTTGCATTTCTTGATGGAAAAACGTCCTGTTTTTGCTCATCGTCTCCCTCCCCCAATTTGTTTATCTCGCCGCGGCTTTTTTTAGTCCTTTTGTGGCGTTTCTGATCTGCGGGTTTTCTTTTTTCCTATCCCATTCCGGAGATGGCCGGCGTCGCAACCATTTTCTAAGTTATTTTTTGCCACCCAAATTTGTCTGGTTTGTCCTCCTTTCCTGCACTGCCAGAAATAACAACCCCCTTTTTCCCTGTCTGTCCTGTCAGACAAAGAAAACGTCGTGTTTTTCTTTTTTGTACCCTTTTTTCCACCCTTTTTCTGGTCGGTTCTTTTTTCCGTTGACTGAGATGGGGTTCCCCCCCCCCTATTACCCTGGCTGGGAGATGGAACCGATACTATTCTTCCCTTTATTTCCACTCTTCAAGCTCCTCCTTTTCCCCTTTCCCGACTTATGATAGACTTTCCCTATCCGCATTTTCAAAGAGACAGGGGCAACGATGCGCTTTTGATCCCCCACTTCCCTTTTGGGTTAGCACGACCTTTTCTGTGGCCCATGTTGTTAAAATAGAGTCCCATCTTGCAGTTTTAGTTAGAGTTAGGGTCATATTTGTTTTTTCCATATTGTGCCCTGACCCTCATGGTTTGATTCTTGCCCCCCCATGTGCCACCTATCCGCTTTCGGAGTACAAAAGGAAAATGTAGATTCCCCCCCTCCCCCTTTCATTTTCGGGGAGCCGTTGTGGGCGATCTTTCCCCCATTCTATTTTATTTTTTTTTTATCCTCCCCTCCCCCTCCCCCCCACCCCCCTCCCTCCCCCCACCCCCCCCCCCCCCCCCCCCCCCCCCCCCACCGCTGCTACAAGGGCGCCTGCCGTCCCCCCTCCCCTGTCTCTTCCCTCAGACTTTTTGGGGTGAAACGATTCCCCCCTTTTGTGTTTGTCCTTGTGCGCTGGTAGATGATGGTTCTATTTTTTTTTTGTTCTTTTTGAAGCATTGGCTTTTCCTTTTTATTCAAAAACACTATTCAGACAGAAATCTTTCCTCATCCCCCTGTTGTGTGGCGAGTAGTATAAGATAATTTTTTACTTTCCTCCTTTCCCTTCGAGGACAGTCTTGTGATCGCATGTCCCCTTTTCATGCAGGGTGGGGGGACGGTTTAGGGATCTTCCCCTTTCCCCTCACCATTACTGGATATTAGAGGCTCCATGAAACAATCCTCCGGACTCCCTGACTCGGGTGCCGTCACCCCCCCCCCCTCTTCCCTATAGAGTTAGGGTATTTTTTTCCTTCCTCACCTTTTCATACCGACACCACTTCCCTCCTTCTTGTTGAGTCTATTCTCGTTTTTTCTTTTCCGGTTTAAGAACTGTTTTTCTATTTTCTTCTAGGAGGAAGCCTCCCTTTTTTTTCCTTCTTGAGGCCCCAAAGCGCGGGCCACCCCCCTCTACCCCTTATATCGGCCACAAAGCTCCTCGTTCTTCCTCCTGTCTCTGCTCGAAAAATACCGCTCCCCGTTATCCTTTCAGTTTTTTGTCTTTCAATACCCCCCAATTCCCCCCTTACATTGTGTGTGTGGGGGACCACACCCCCCCCCCCTTTTCATCGTTGTCCCGGACCGATGAAAGGAAACTACATTTTTTGAGGAGAGGGGCAAAATTTCTCGTTTATGTCCCATGGAATTGATTTCACCATTTCGCCCCCATAATCCCCCAAATATTATTATCTATTTTCATCCCTTCGGTTTGATTCTTATCTTTCGCGGTTAATTGGGATTATTTTGATGCACTTTCCTGTCCCCGAGCCCAAAATTGGTCCCTCCGTTCGTCCCTGTTGCCTTTTTTCTTAAAAAGATCTTCCTGTCATTCGGGATCTTCTTTTTTAATGCCTACCCGACCTTGAATAAGGATCTTTCCCCTTTTCTTTCTCCCCCTGTATGCTCGAGAGGATTTACCCATCCAACCTCTTCTAAAACAGCCGTTTTGTGATTGAAGAGACTTTCCTTTATTTAGTCTGTTTTTTTTCCCACTCTTTTGTGAGCCCTACCCCCCCCTTGACGGTTGAATTGAAGACCCCCCCTCTCAACATTAAGGGAGTCGCGTTTTTCTCCTTCTTTAGCAAAAAGTGAACCCTAGAGTTTATCTTTGTGTCGGTTCTTTTTGTTCAAAGATTCCCCCTTTTCCCCCCTGCCTGACGGCTAATATTGCCGGTTACCCCATTCCCCCTTCCCCCGTGCCGCTCCCTTTTCTTTTTCGGCGTTATGCTGTGTTTTTTATTTTTTTTTTTGACATTCAGCAAAATGGATCAATCCCGTTCCTTCTGGTTTTCCCCCTTTCAGATGACCAGGTAAATCCCCTGTGTCAAAGCCGCGGCCTTGTTCTACCCCCCCTTTGGCAGGGCGTCATTGCATTTCCTCTTGCCCTTCCGATGACAACACCCATCCAGGTAAAAAAGAAGACATCTTTTTTATTGTTTTTTTCCCCCCCCCCCTTGCAACAAACAAAGCAACCAGTACCCCCCTCCCAAATGGCACCTTTATAGAACCACCTATCCCTACCCCCCTTGACCAGGGAACCAGGCTCACAGTTTTTCATCACCTTTTTTTTTTTCATTTGCATTCTTTACCGCGAACCTGGTAATTCCCCCTCCTCTTTTTTTCACTTTTCCCAGGCGCCGTGGAGCAGTGTAATTTTTCCCAAAAACGCGGGCGCCTCTTTTCAATCATAAGGTCAACCCCTATTCCCCCCCCCTCCTCTACTATTCCTCCCTTTCCCCCCTGCTTTTCAATCTAGCGGCCTTAATCCCCCTTCTTTCCCTGCGGAGCAGCCAGATAGAACGAGTTTCCCCCCCCCCTTTCCTCCCTTCCTCCCCCCGGCGAGGTTATGAGATAACCCTATCTTTTGTCCGTTTTGTGAAACCACCATTTTTATTTAGATCAAAGACGAATTCTTTCTATCTCCTCTTCCTTGTATACGACAACGCCGGTTGTTTTCTCCCTCCACCCTCATCCGTTTGCATTCTCCTTCTTATTTCATTAGAGCGATTTCCCTCTCATCCCCTTCTTCCCGCCGGGCGGAGGGGCGGATGGTTTTTCTTTTTATTCTATGTTGGTCCTTTCCCTTCTTATGTTTTTTCGTTTGCCCATTTCTGATTGCACTTTTCCCTGTCCCTATTCAGCCTTTCTATTTTTTCGCACGGATGAGAGGGGAAGCCCCGTTTTTTTCATTACCCTCCCTTCAGTTGGGCTGAACCCCTCCTTTTGCCCCTTTTTTTCGGCAGTGCATTTCCCTTCACACACCCTTTTTTTTTTTGACACCCCATTTGTCTGCAAAAACCCCCGTGGGATGTTTTTTCTTTTTTCCGCAGACCTTGCATTCTGTCCTTCTTTATTACAGACCTCCCCCCTTTTTTTTCTTTCCCCCCTACCGCCACAACATCGCGCCGGCGTTGCCGTTTTTTCTTTCCTTTAGGCTGCTGCTCTCGCTACTGTTTTGTTTTTCTCCATAAAGAATATTCCCTCCCGCTCCCCCCTCTGTTGATCGGCGACTTATCCCTAGTGTCCTCAAAACTGTGCCGGGCGGGCTGTTTTGTCTTCTCCCTTGAAAAAAAAATGGCTTCCTTTGTCTCTGTTTGAATTTCATCTTGATCCTCGGTCTCCCCCTTACACACTCATCTGCGTACCCAGGCGTTTCCTTTTTGCTCTTTTTGATCGGGCTTTTCCTTATCTGCGTACCATTTATACTCCCCTTGGTTCCGTTGTCCAGTTCTAATGTTTCGCCCTTGTACTTTATGTTTGCATCCATAGCCTTAGACCCCCCGGACGAAAATTACCACGGATCTTACCCTTTTCTTTTCTCCCTTTCTGTCAGCGGGGCCAGCCTTTACCCTTTTCCTTCAATAAGGCTATCGTATCTATTTGTGAGGGACTTTCCCCCTTTTCCCTTTGCCCGCTGGGTCGTGGATTTCTCCCATCCCCCCATTTTGCCCCATCAGGGCTGGTCACGGCTCTCCTTTCCCTGGACGCGCAGCTAAAATCCCTCTGTTTTTTCCCAATGGTTGGAGGTAGGCGAGGCATTCCCCTTTTGTTCTTCGCCCCTGGCCCCCCCTCCTACGCTTTCCACCTTCCTTTCGGTAAGCCGTAGGCGCGCTTCCCTTTTTCCCCCTCTTTCCTTTCGCTTGCAAAGGAGGGCAAGTGTAAACAGTGTTTATTTTTTCCTTTTTTTTTTTTTTCGCTGGTCCCCTAATTCTTTTTCTTTCTGGAATTGACATGGCGAGTTATTTCTTTTTCGTCCCGACAGTGGGGCTTGATCTTCGGATTTTTTTTCCTCCCTCAGTTTCTCAATGATTGCTGCGCTTCCAATTCCCTCTGTCACATTAGAAAAGTTCCCCTTCTTTTTTACTCTTTCCAATGGGTACTCGCACCCCTTTTATATCCCCCCCCCGACTCTCCTGTGTCCGCTTCCTTTTTTCGGGCTTGATTTCTCTTTCTGCTGGAGCGGACACGCGTGTCTTTAATTCCTGCCTTGTCGGTGTTTCAGTCGCGTTGTCATTGTCTTGTTCTCATACATTTTTTCTTTGAAAGTTTTTCCCTATCCTTTCCTAATTCCCCTGGCGGACGGCGCCGATTTCTCTTCTCCCAAAAGTGGCCTGGTTGTTGCAACCTCATTCTTTTTATCGCATGCGAAGAATGTTCCCCTACTTTCCCCTCCCTACTTTTTTTTCTTTTTTTTTCTGATATGCGAGCGATGGCGTGTTTGCTCCTTGCCTTCCGCGTGTTGGTCCCATCTTCATACACCCGCGGGCCCTTTCCCCTTGTTGTTGCGCCCAAATTGTCGGTTTTTTATTTCCTCCCCCACCCAAGAAATTACAACACGGCGACCCCCTTATGATTCAGCAACCATGAAAAAAAGCTCCCCCCTTTGTTTTGCCCTCTTTCCTCTTCAGAACAGGGGCGCGGGTTGCGTTTTTCTGTTTTCCTTTGGTGTGTTTTTCAATTCTTTAACCCCCAGCTGGCGCTGACCGCCCTTTTTTCTTATGTTCTCTCGGAAAACATCGCTCCGCTCTTCTGTCCCTTTTTTTTTATTTATGATTTTCCTCTACCTTCCGAGGAAGATTTTAAAACTCTTTCCTTTCTCTTTCCTTTGCCGGGATGATGTTAGGCAATCGTTTTCAGGTCTTCCAAATAGGGTCGGTTTCGTCTCCCCCCTGAAGTTTAGTCGCTTCTTTTTTCCCTTTTCCCTTTTCTTTCTCCTGCCTCGACAATGGGCGGTCTTTCCTTTTGTCTACTTTCCAGTCCCCATTGTCGATTCACTTTAATTGAAGATTGAGGTTTTTCTTTTTTCTGACCCAAAGCTGATGTATCCCCTTTATCCTTTTTCCCCCCGTGAAACAAGGCCTCCCTTTCTGCGGTTCTCGGTAAAGACCCTTTTTTTTTCCTTTTTGGGTGAAATATCTCGCCCTTTTCCCCATGTTCGCGAGTTCTATTTCCTTTTTTATAATTGATACTCTTTTTCTCCCACAACCATATTCCGCAAGCAACTATATTCCCCCCTTGGGTTAGCTTTCTATCTATTTTTTTCCCCTTGTTTTTTGGGGCATCAGGGCGCAGCGTCCTTTTTTACCTCCTCCTTCTCCATGGTCATCGGCAGAAAATTTTTTTCATTGAATCATTTGCTGAATGTTCCCCATCCTGATATTAGAGTTATCCATCCCCTCCTCCTATCGGGACACGCAGCAACAAGAACCGTAACATACTCCCTCTTTTTTTGCCACACGACACGCCAAGTTCAGGTCTGTCCCATTTTTGCGAGACGATCGCTTATCCCCCTGTCCTTCCCCCCATCCCCCCCCCTTAACCGAAAACCGCAGACTTATTGGTCTAAATGCATTGGTTTGATAGAGGATCTATTCCTTTTTTCCCCTTTTCTCTCCCACCCGTCGGGACAGCGAGCTTCCTGTGTTTACTCCCTATTCCGCGACGGGCCTTCCCGTACCCCCTACCACGACGGTTGATTCCCCTTTTCCTTCCCTCCCTCCTTTCCCCCCCCTTACACAAGATATAGCCGAGCATCAGCCTTCTTGTCATTTCCATACGGATCCACATTTATCCCTCAACAAGAGCTTCCCTCCCTCCCTCGTAGAGGATTTCCTTGCCTCCCCCCCACTCCTTTAATGGAAAATTTGGGTTTTCCTGACTTGTCTAAAGGCTTACTTTTCCCCCCCCCCACCTACCGAAAAGATATCTATATTCTTTTCCTCCTTTTCTCTCCTCGGATTAAGGGGTTTTTTTTTTTTCCTTTTTGTTCTTCCATCAGCCTGTTTCTCTCTCGAGGCTGCTCCCGAATCGCACCGGCTTTTTTTTTCCCCTCTTTTGTTTTTTTGTGGTTGGAAATGTCCTTTTTGTGTGTTGTTCCCTCTCATCGTCGCCTTTATTTGATTGATCCAAGGTATTGTACGTCCTTCTTTCTCCCTTCCCTTCCCTTGTTTCCTTCCCCTTCGAGGAGCTTTTTTTTGGCAGATACTCCCTAGCCCTACGGTCTTTTTTTCTTCCGATGGACGGTCCTCGTCCGTTATGGGCGGTCCGCCCATCTGCATACCTTTTCCTTTTCTCCGGTGATAAGAACAAGTTTCTTTTCCTCCTCCCGACTTTTCCGACAAACGTTTCCTTATTGTTTCCTGCCCCCTCCCTTAACTTCGAAATAGGACTTTGTCATAAGACTGCACGCTATTCTTCGAACCTCCCCTTTCCCTTATCGATAGTGCCAGACCCCTCTCATCTCTTTTTTCCTTTGTCGGCGGACTTCTGTTTTATTGGTTCTTGTTGAATGGAGCCTTTTGTCCTTTTCCCTTTTTTTGTCACAATTTCAGCAATGGATTCCCTTTCCTTTTTTCTTTTTGACCCCCTGAAGGGGCCCTGGCTCCTTCTTTTCTGGCACGAATGACGGGTTCCTTTATCTTCTCCCCCCTTAGTCATTACAACGGCGGCCATAACGTTTTAACCTGTACAAAGTGCCTCCCCTCCGCTTTTTTGACCAGCGAAAAATCCCTCACATTTCCTCCCCCCTGCCCCCCCCCAAAAAAAACCACCTCCCACCATACTTTTGTACCATAAGAGAACCCACCCCCCTTCTCCCCTTTCCCCCTTTCCCCCACCCGGGTAAGCGTTTTTCTTTTCCCCCTTTTTCCCACCTTTCGTGGCCTACAGAACTCTTTTTCCGGGAAACCCGTCCCCCCGTCCCCCCTGTCCCCTTCTTCCCCCAGAGCATTTTAAGGCTTTACTTTGTTTTTCCTTTTCTGTCCTCGGTGTTTTTTTTGGTTTTTAAAATCATCTTTTTTCCCCCTTGCAGCAGGCTGGCCCCCCCTCCTTTTTTCCCTCCAGCACTTTTGCATACGACATTTTTTTTTTTTTTTGTTTTTCCTTTTTCCCCCCCTCCCCGGATTCGGACCAGCGCTACTGTCACCTCCCCCCCTTGGACCCTCCCATTTGCTCGTTCCCCCCTTTGTCGTTTCAAACAAAATAGGACCTTCCCTCCTTTTCCCCTTGAACAAACGGGGCGCTTTTCTCCCCCCTCCCCACCACCCCCGACGGCCGTCCCAAGGGCCAGCGGATGTCTGTCTCCCTCCCTCCCCTATGCCGAATATCCCCTCTAAAATTTGTGCTCCTCTTTCTGTGACGTAGAGTTTTTTTTTTTCCCCCCTTCCCCTCTTTCCCGTCTCAATTTCTGTTTAAGTTCCCCCCTTCCCCGAGCAGGCTGGATTCCTGGGTGGACTTCCCCCCTCCCCCCTTTTCCCTGGAATATATACCCATCTGACGGCTTCCCGTATATTTTGGCCCACCTATCCTTTTTCCCAAGAATCCTCCCCTTCCGCCCGGGTCTGAGTTCGTTTCCCTTTCCCCTCCTCTCACCGCGTGTAATTGTGCTGGCCTCTTTCCTTTCTCTTTTTTTTCTGGCAGTGGGGAATGAATTTTTTTCCTTCCCCCCCTATCCCCGAAAAAATTTTGGTTGGCTACTTTTTTTTTTTGTCTCCCCGACGCGTTTCTCCTTTTCGCAAGGCCTTCTTGTTTAGGAATTTGTCATCTCCCCGCAGGCCATCCCCCCAACGCCACCATCCGACACGGTCCCCTTTCATTTTCCGCGCGGAAGGCGAGATTTCTTCCGGCAACCAGGCCGTTTTTCTTCCATCCCAGGCGCGCGATACCCTTTCCTTTTCCACTTGTTCCCTTTTCCGCCAGTTCATCGATCAACTTCCGTTCTTCTTGTGGGGCTGGATCCTTTCCTGCAACATTTCTTTATCTTTGATAGTGTTGTTCCTTTCTGACCGCCTTCACAAAAGATAGGGTCTTCTCAGTGGATAAAGTTCCTTTTTATAGCTCTCTCTGTTTTTGTTTTTCGTAAGAGGGACCTCCCTTATTTATTTTTATATTTTTTGATAGTGATAGTTTTTTTTGAAGGTTGGTTTTGAGAGTACCCTTTTTTTTTTGCTTTTCGGTTCCGCCTTCCCTTTTTCCCCCCATGCAGCGGGAAATTTGCAAGAGCCTCCCTCCTACCCTCTGTCCTTTTCGCAGGCGACAAATTCGCTCTCCCTTTCCTCCGTGAGCAATCCCGTGTCCTTTGTCCCCCCCCCTCCCATTAAACCGCCACTCTATCCTCTCACCCCCACAATCTTTTTATTTGTCCTTCCATGGGCAAGAGGTTCCTGTCCTACCTTCCACCTTCTTAAATGCAGAGGCTGGTTACGTCCGCCCATTTTTCTTCCCCACGCGTCCACTGGGGCGGTTATTTTGTTGAGAGTCTAGCTTTTCCCATTTCCCCTTTTCGTTCTACTCCTCAGTTGGTTGTCTATTTTTTTTTTGTTTGAGGAGAGATTTAATGCTCCCCTCCCTCTCCCCCCTCCCCCTTTTGGTCTTGCGCGGGTAATGCCGTAGGCTCGTTCCCTTTTCCTGTCCCCCCCTTTTTAACTGGAAAAAGGTTTTCCTATTCCACCCTTTTCTGGAGGGCCATGCACGTTCTTTTCCCCTTTTTTTCTTTCTCCCCTGCTAGCTTATGAATTTGATCATTTTTTTTTTTTGTTTTTCTTCCCCCCTGCCTTACATCCAAACCTTTCTTGCCAGGGCCTGGGGTATTGACCGAACCTTTTTTCCTCCCTCTCTTTACCTGTGATTGCTTGCGGCTGGCCAATTTTTTCTCCCTTCTTTTTTCACTGGAACGCTTTCCCCCCCTCAATGGTACTCGCAAAACCCCCCCCCTCCCCCCCTCTGATAACGGGCAGCTGCACCCTGTCACTTTTTTGGTGTAGAGCCGTGCCGCTTTTCGTTTATTTCGCCGCCACAGGTGTGGCAGGCTTCTTTTTTTCCCTCCCCTCCCTTTCGCCTACAGAAGTGATTAGATGAACTTTCTTTTCCCATTTCTCCCCTTTTTTCGGCCGCTGGATTTTTGTCTTGGTTTCCCCTTTCCTCGAAAGCCGCAAAGAATATCCCCTCTTTCCCCCCTCTCCGCGCAGAGGCGATGGGGGCGTTTCCGCTTTTCTGCTTTTTGCCGAAAATTCCTATTTTCTTGCGCAAAGGAATAAACACACCTCTTTTTTTTTTTTTTGCGCCAAGGGGTTTTGCGCCCACCCGTTCCCCAACCTTTGAAGCATGCACTGTCCCCTACTTCCCTTCTACAAAGCGGAGATAAGGTTTCTTTCCTCCTTACCCCCCTCCTTATAAATTAGGGGCAAGGGGTTTCCTTTACTTTGTTTTTCGGGAGGTCTTTCCTTTGCATGAGATGGGGTTTTTCCCCTCGATCTTTTTTTTCCAATGCTGGAGCTGCCAGTATTCGCCTGTTCTTATTCCTCCGTTTCCCCTTTGACGTTCTGCCGTTGCTGCTTTTCTTTATTGACGAGTTTCAAACGCGGACGGTCCCCCCTCTTTCCTTTCCTTTTTTTTTTCCTTTCCTTCTTTCGGCAGTTCGACTCTCCCTGTCTTCCCCCCTTTCTTGTCCCCTCGCCCTCTCCCCTCCCCCCCCCCCCCCCTGTTTTTGTCCCCTGGGTGTGCCCACGGCACCCCCCCCCCCCCCCCCCCCCCCCCCCTCCGGTTCCCGCCCCTCTCCCTTTGTATATATTAGAGGCATGTGTTGTTTATTTGCCTCTAGTACAAGGCGCCTTTTTTTTGTCCGATTTGTTTATCGTTTTTTTTTTTTTTTTATTCCTCTATCCCCCCGTTGGAAAAATGGGGCGGTTCCCATTTCTCCCCCCCCCCCCTTTTCCTTTGGACGATCGTCGTTCCCACCTTTCTCCTTTTTTTTTTTGGACATGATGATTGTTAGGGGGAGAACTCTTTTTTTATCTCTTTCCCTAAAAACCAAAACCGCTGGGCTACCCCCCCTGTTCTTTATCCAATTGTCTCGGTATCTTTTTTTATCGGACGCTGTTTTGTCCTTTTCTCCCTGTCTGAAACCGGGTTCCTTTGCTTTTGGTTTATCCTTTCAGTGCCCATTCTGGAACGTATTGCTTTTATTTTCCCCCCCCCCCTCTTGCAGCCAGCAAACTTTTTTTTTCCCCCTTCGGTTATCTAGATATTTTATCATGCTGACGCCCCGTCTTCCTCCGCGGCTTTTTGGGATTGTGATCCCTTTCCTTTCCCCCTGTTTTTTTCCCCCTTTTTCTTCCTACGGTGGGGGGGACGGTCGGGTATGTCTATCTTTTCCACATCATGATATTCGCTTCTCCCCCAACGCCGCCGCAAAGCCCCTCGTTGTTTTTCTTTCCCCCTCCATTGTGTTTTGTCCTGCACAAAACCAACGCAAGGTTCTTTTTCCCCTTTGTTTCGTTTTTTTCGTCCTGATCGTCGTGCAGTTCCTCTTTCTGCGATTGTCGGAAGGCACTTTTCCTCTGCGCTTTTTTTTCTTGTTCGTTTCTTCGCCAGGAAGGTTTAAGCACCCCCTCCTTCACACTTTATGAGGGCTGGTGCCCTGTTTCCGAATATCCCCTCTCCTTTTCTCCTTCTACTGCTGCGGCGCATCAAAATTTGTTCCTGATCTTCATCATGGCACAAGGTCCTCTATTCCCTTGCGCCCCGAGGCGCTCGCCCTACTTCTTTTTCCCCCCACCCCTCCCCCCGCCAATGTCGCGCTTCAAGAACCTCTCTGTCTCCAGTCCCAACGAACCCTTTTCTGTTGAAAGGAACATCCCCCCCCCTTTTTTTGTTGTTTGTATCAGGGGCCAATGTTTTATTTTCCCTCCGGTTCCAAGGCTGATGGTGGTTCCCTTTTCCCTTAAACCGACCGGCTATCTTCGATCCCTTGTTTTTTTTTGAGAGAGATTTTTTCCTTCCATTAGCGGTTTTAATTTTGTCTTACAGCAGAATGTTGTCTTCCCTTTCCCCCCTTTACGGGAGAGACCCTTACTTTCTTGATGGTGTTTTCCTCACATTGACGGTTTCTTGAGTTTTGTGTCGGTGACTTTTGTCTTGTTCTTTGTTCACATCGGTATTTGTTTTTTTTGTACCGCGGTATTTGTTTCCCCTTTTTGACGGCGCAGGCCGGTTTTTTTCCCCTTTTTTTTTCTTTTTTGCCGATATAATGGGAACCCCTTTACCCCCCCCGGAGTATGTTAAGAGATTGTTTCTGTTCTTCCTTTTTCGTAGAGGAATTTTTTTTTTCAGTTCCTGCGTCCTGGGGGATGAAGCCTTTTTGCTCCTGTTCGACGGGATTTTTCCCTATTGTCATCTCCCCCCGTGAGGCTGTCTTCGGGACCATGTTTTCTTCAGTTTCCCCCACGTGCATCAGACAAATCGGGCTTTTTTTGGTTCTTTTTTAAATTGGTCATCCGAATGGCACTACTCCCCTTTTTTTTTCTCCCCCCCTCCTGTACGGGCGATATTTGCCGAACATTACCTTTTTAGTAGGGCCGGCGGACCGTCCTTGTCTTTGGGTATATTCCCCCTGTCACCCCCCTGGTTTTGGTGAATTCCTTCCCTTTTTTCCCCCTTGACGGGGCCCGGATGACCCTTTCTCCCAAGCAACGGGCAGTTTTTTCTCCTTTTTTTCCCCCCTTTTTCTTTTAATTGCATGATACCCCTTCTCCCATATTTTTTGATCGGTAAAATCCTTACCCTTTTTTGAAAAAAGTCCTCCCTCCTATATGACTCTCCAGTTCAATCCCTTCCCCTTGAAGGACCATTCCTCCTCCCTATTTTGGAACAAGGGGGTCCTTTTCCCACCCCCCCCCCCCCCATTTCCTCCAGCGCAAGATTTTCTTTCCATTTCCTTTTTTTTTTTGCCTTTTCGGCAGGAGCCCTTTTCCTATTTTGTGGTTTTTTACACTTTCACACCCTTGGCTTTGACCCGACCACTTTTTTCCCCCAGCAGACACTTTGCATCGCCCCTCTTTTTTTTTCCCCCGCGTGCGACGCCTGGGGAAGCCCCAATTTTTCCCCCATTCTCTGCACGCCGTAGTCCCCCTTGTCCCCCCGAGAAACCACCTCGACTCTCCCTTCCTCAGCCTGAAAAAAAAAAAACCGGCCCTTACCCCCCCTTTTGACCGCCGAAGGTTGACACACCCTTTTTCTTAGATCAAGACGAATTCTCTTTTTTTTTTTCCCTTCCCGCAAAAAAAACAGGGCCCTGTTCCTTTTTTTTGGGTTTTGACGTTCCCGCGTTGTGTTCCTTCTTTTGTTTTTTTCCCCCCCCCCTTTCCTCCTATACAAGAAGCATCACCTTCTTCTTTTGACTCCATCTCGCTTTTGGGACAGGAGAAAGTGTCTTTTTTTCCCTTCCTTCTTTCTCAACACCCAGCTCTTTTTTTTCCATACCTCCCAAACCGTCTTCTTGCGGACTGAAATTGCCCCCCCTCCCCCTATCCGCGTTTAATGTGCTTGAATCGACCCTTTTTTTTTATGTTGTATTTTCTTATCTGGCAGGTGAATTTCTCCTCCCTCCTACAAATTTGGGCCGCAAACCCCCCGTCTCCCTTTTTGTGTTGCTTTTTTGTCGCCGGGGCATTAGACTTTTCGGAATTTACGCCTTTTCCTCTTTCTGCCTGTTTCTAGCAGGAAACCGCCACCTCCTATGCCGTCATTGGTAATATTGCTTTTTTTCTCTCCGTTTCGAGATATTTGGTTTTTGTTTACTTCTGACCCTTTCATAAAGGCTAAACTCCCTGATCTTGGAGAGATTCACATTTTCTCCCTTACCCTCGGAATAGATTTTCGCCATTTTCTTCTCCCCTCCTTCCTTTTTTTTTTGGGCTGTACAACCATTTTACCCCCCTGGCGGGAGGGATCCCCCCTTCCTTCTGCCCTCTCCCGAGAGAGGATGCTCCCCCGGTACTCGGTCATAAAGCGAGTAAGCTTTTTCTGAAGAGGGTAATTTTGTTCTTCTTTTGTGCAGGTTTGGTTTTGCTCTTAAACTTTTTAAACTACGTTTTCCCCTTCTGCACTCCTGGAAATTTTGCAGAGCCTTTTCTTGCCTTTCGACCAGGAAGCCCCTCTTCCCCCTGTCCTCTCAAGAGGGAGCAATTCCGATGGTTTTTCCGAATAAACCCGCCGTTCCGTCGCTATTATATCACAAGATTAGGTCTCCCCCCTACTTCCCCTGTTTTTTTTTTTCCTTTGATATGAAACGTTACATGTTTACCCTTTTTCTCTCTATTATTTCCTATTGGCCTCCCCCTCTTTCGCGATAACGGCCTTGTTTCTTGTATTCTTCATTGGGCAAAGGTGTTTCCCCCGTTTTTCCTTTCCTTCCCATTCTCTATATTTTAATCCTCTCCTTTTTCTTCCCTATCTCAAGTACCAGGACCATTGCGTCTGCTTCCTTGTTTTTACCTTTCGCGTACACCAGCGATTGAATTAGGACAATTCCCCCCTTTTTTCCCCCTTTAAACGCTGGAAATGGACGTTGTATCCCAAGTCAATTTCTCTTATCGGAGGTTATGGAGTTCTGCCCCCCTCTCTTATTCTACTTCTCAGGAGAAGGGTTTTCCTCCCTTTTCCCCTTTTCTCCTTTTTTTCTTTGAGGCGATGCAAAATTCCTCTTTTCCGACTAACCGGTCATCCACTGTTAGTTTCCCCCCACCTCCCGGCGCCCGATCACGATTTTCTTTTTTTCTTCCCCTTTCCCCTCTCCCTTCCCCCAAGCTGGGTGTGGGCGCACCTACTCCCCTGTACCCGTACCAGGCTCTTCTTGTGTGACAGCCACACAGGGAACGCCCCTTTTCCCCCTTTTTTTTCCTCTCTCTCTTTTTAACTTGGCAGAAATCGATGCCGGCGTTTTCTCCCCTCCTTTTAGGATTTATGGAAAACTTTTTCTAGCCGCCAACGCATATATAGCATGGTCCTGTCCTTCCTTATTCCTTCCCCCCTACGGCGGATTATTTTTATTCGAAGCGCTGCGTCGTCTTTTTTTCGGATGCGGCCGGCGCCCCTTATCTCCCCTCCTTTTCGAGCGCAACGGGGTTTTTTTCCCCCCCCATTTCGGTGGTTGGACCTTCTGCACGCAACTGGAAAGCCCTCTCCCCCCCCCCCTCCCCTCCCCTTCTTAGATAGGTTTCGATTGGTCAACATGTCATCCATTTTTTATCAGCCTGGGGCGCGGTTGCGGTGATTTTTATTTTTTTCAATCCGATCAGCGTCCAATTTCTTTTCCCTTCTCCCCTTTTCCTGTCTCGCAGGCAACAAAATCCTGCTTTGTCCCGTGTGACTCCTTAACGGGCGCGGGGATCTCTCTTTTTTTTTCTTCTGCCTGCGCGACGATTTATCTCTATTTTCCTTTGTTCCTGTTTGCCGTTTCCCTCTCGTCTGATATATTTCGCGGGTGTTCCCTTTTTCTTTTCTTCTCGCCGCGGGGTGGTGTTTTTTCTTTTTCCCCTCCATTGTCTCGCGCGAGGGCTTTGTTTCCTTTGCTGTCTTTGAATTGTGATCCCCTATTTCTTTATTTTCTTTCTTTCCCAGGCCATGTCGATGCAACCCTCTTCTTTTTCCGAGAGTTGTGGGAGGGCGACCAAATCCTTCCATTCTCACGTCCGGAATGATGAAACTGTTCTCCTTTTGTTTTTCCTTTTCCTTTCTTTCCCGATTTATGGAGCTTGGCGTTTTTTTTATCTTCTGACCCGTTTTAAAAGGGTCCTTGGCTTTTGTTTGCCATTTGTGGTGGTTGGCCTTTTTTACTCTTTTTCCCCCCAAAAAACATTCAGGACAGGCACCTTTTCCCTTTTTAGTAGTGCTAGCTATTTATCATGCATTGTACCTTTCTGTCCGCAGCTTGATTGTGCCGCCCCCTTTCCCCTCCTTTCCTTTTTTTTTTTCTCCCTGGTTGGGGGCCGGGGCGGGATGATCCAATTTAGTTTCCCCCTCGTGATTGCTCCATGAACACACCTACCCTTGTTCCGCAATACGGGGACCTTGCGGCCGGGCTCTTTTTTTGTTCCCCCTTACCGTCCCCACCCAAGCAGTCATGGGTCGTCCCCCTTCTTTCTTTTAGCCGAGTACGGTCGTGTCCTTTCTCACACCTGCCGATGCCTTATCTCCTTTTTTTTCCTGATTCGCGGCCCCATTTTTCCCGGTTTCGGAAAATCACCTTCTTGCGGCAGCAGCCGTGGCAGCATAATCCTTTTGCCTTTCTAAAAGCGCTTTTGTTACTTTGCATTTTCATTATATTCGGCACCTTATTATCCGGCATTTGCGCCTCTTCTCCCCTCCCCCCCTCCATCAAGAGGCAATGTCGGCTTTCCCCTTTCTTCCTCCCCTTCACGGAACATTTTCGCTTTCTTCCCCCAAACAAGAAGGTTGTTGATCCTTTTTTTTTCTTCCCTCTCGATAAGGAACTGCTTTATTTCCTGGTCCAACCCTAATAAACCGACCCCGTTTTTTTCTCTCTTACATCAGTGGGTGTTTGTTCTCTTTCAATTGTTTTTTCTATTGTTTTTGGGTAATTTTTTCCTCGCATGTTTTCTGTCTTTTTTTTCTCAGAGAGATGGGTTTTTTGATTCCCCCGCACCGGCCTTGTTCTCGCTTGTGGTGTCCCCCAACCCTTTATTTTCCTTTCTCTCCCGTTTTTTTTTTTTTAATTTGCTTGTTTCTTGAAGCCGCCATTCCGTGTTCTCTCTCCCTTCTCGCATAAGGCGGGGGCATTCTTTGTTTGCCGATATACTTGGTTTTGAAATCTTTCCCAACTGTGTTTGATTGCCGCGGGGTTTTTTAATTTTGTCGGCGGCTTTGTCCTTGGGCTCTTTTTTTTTTTCCCCCCCGTTTAGGGAAAAAGTGGTTTTTCCCCACGCCATATGCGCCAACTTATTTCCTATATTTCTTGTTTTTTTTATTTTCTTTTTGTCGGGTATTTGTGTTCTGCACCGAACGATCGGACGCTTTTTTTCCCACACCGCCCAGACGTGTCTTCCCTTTTTGTTTTTGGGCCGGCGACGTCGTTCTTTGCGGTCTTCCCTTTTTCCTCTGTTCATTAGACTATTTTGGGTGAAATTCAATCATCCTTTTGAGTTTTACCCACCGGGATTCAGGGCTCCTCTCTTCTTTTTCCCCCTACAGCACTGCGATCACAACGTCCTTTTTGCCAGGGGTCAGGGCTTCATGCCTTTTCTTTCCCCCCCCTCCAAACAAAAAGGCGGTATCCCCTTTCCCCCCCTCAGACAATGTGGCTCTTTTTTCTTCCCAACAAATATACGTAAATCCAACCCCCCCTTAAGAAAATCAGCGTCCCCCTGTTTCTCCCCTTTCCCTTTTCCACCCCGGTAAGCGTTTAAACCCAAACCCTTTCTGTCTGTGAATTCGGGGGGAACCCTAGTCATTTCGGACCCCTGTTCCCTAGTATTCCCCCCTCAGTCCTTTTACGCAGGTTTTTTTTTCGTTTTGTGGTTTTTATTTCCTTTTCCGTACCAAAAAGCCATGGTCTTTCCCCTCTTATATTTCCCCCAGGCAGAACATTTTGGGCCTCCTGGTGTTGACAACGGCCGATTCCGCCCCCTTTGTTTTCCTACCCGGCCTTGGAAGCCCATCCCCCCCCTTTGCGAGCTTTTCTCCTGTTTGAGCTCTGTTCCCCCTCGGGACCCCGAAACCGTCCTGCCTCCCCTTTTATTTCTTCCTTGGTAATGAAGATATCTTTTCCTTCTACTCCCAGGTTTCCCCCCCCCTTTTTTCTCGTAGATCAAAGACCTCCCCCTCCTCTACGCCGGCAAAACAGTCGTTCTGTTTTTCCTTTAGCGTTTGAATCCTCCCTCAGATTTTTTTTCTCTTCGATTAAAGATTTCCCTGGTAACATCGCTTTGCCTTTCCCTTTTTTGGCGGAGTTCTTGCCTTTTTTTTTTTCCTTCCCCCCATCGGCGGAACTATACTCTTGTTGAACGGATACCCCCCTCTTCAAGGGGAAACCTTCTGCCTCCTCACCCGAGCAAGGGGATGAGGCGTTTATTTTTACTTTTTTTTTCATTGATGGACATAGGGGAACCTTTATTTTTATTTTTCTTCCCAGTGAAATTGCAATTATTCTTCCCCCGAACTTTTGGGTTCCCCCCTTTGGAGGAGCTACCCCCTCTTTTCCTTTCCTCATAGAAGGATTTCGACAGGTCCTTTCCCCTGATTTGTTTCCTTGATTTTTTCATTAATAAACGACAACCATTCTCCGTCCCCCCCGTTTTTCTTTTTCCTCCCGCGGGGGCAGGCGATTATTCCCCCGGTGCCAAAGGACCGTTCCTATTACGTGGCTGGGCTCGATAACACCGTAGAGAGCCTTTCTTTTTTTTTCCTGCGGCAAATCTGCTTTGTCCCTGTATGATACTTCTTCGTAGGCGCCGCTCGTTTCTATCTGGACACCAGCGAATCTTTTCCCCCTTTGTTCTTTCTTTTCGTGAATTTATTGGCGCTCCGTTGTTTTTCTTTTGCCCCACAAGATAGTCACTGTCCCCTCGGGGTTTTTCTTCTTTTGATCGTGATTAGGGCGCGGGGGGGTCTAGATCCACTCAAACGTGGATGGGACCGCCCCCCTTTTTTCGCCATCATCGGAATTTGCATCTCCCCTCCTTATTTCTTTTAGAAGGCTCCTTCCTCCATGCGCAATTGCAAGAGTAGTCACTCATGTTTGCTTTTTTCCCTGTGTCGGGGCCAGACCTCCCCACCCCACGCCTTCTATAAAAAGCTTAGTGTATTTGCTTGGGAACGCTTTTTCCTGTCCTTCCCCTACCCCCTTTTCTCTCAAGCGGGCGGGTACGCTGCCCTTTTTGACCCTGCTACCTTATTCCCCACGCCAGCGCACTGTGTCCCTTTCTTAGCTTGTTTCCTGAGGGGCATGTCCTTTTGTTTCAGTATTCATGGCCCTCGCTACTTCCCCCCCTCTTTTCGCGGCGGGTAATGCAGTAGCGGGCGCGTCCTCTTTCCCCGTCCCTTCTTGCAATTAGGCAAAGTGTAAACAGTGAACCTCTCCCCCCTTTCTCCAAGCTTGTGGATATAATAAGCTAGCTTTATTTTATTTCTTTCTGCCCGCTGAAAGCCACCTTTCCTGCCCTTTCTTTTTCCTCCCTTCTGCGCCTGCGAAAAATGTACTGATGTTACTATTACCTTTAGAGAAACCCGGGCCATCACACTCTTGTACCTCAAAACCAACCCCTTCCCCCCCCCCTTGCCCCCCTTTCCCTTCCGGGACTGAACAGCGGGACTGTTTTCCTGAGTTTTGTTTCGGAGAGCGCCTTTTCCCTATCCTGCCCGAAAGGTTTTTGGCAGTCCTGTTTTTTGTCTTTTCCCCCCCCTTTCTCCGAAGTTGAATAGTGGAAAATTTTTCCCCCCTGTGTCCCTTTTCCCGAGCGCTGTTGATATTTTTACCAGGCCTGGGTGACACCGTCCTTTTTCCCCCCATTCTAATCTCGCCTGCCGGGGCTCCCTTCCTGTGGTGGTGGAGTTTTTTCCTATGCGGCTTTTTCGGTCGCGACATCCTTCCTCCCTTTTCCCCCCCCCCCCCGCATCAAAACACCGGCTTTTCAAATTTTCTTGTGGGAAATCACCCGGCACGCACTTTCCCCCGGCGACACAGCCGGGATCCTTGTTCCCCCCTATTTTTCCCTTTTGATAAATTCGGCCTTTTTTTGGTGGTGATGCTGATGCTGTGCTTTCTTTCAATCAGATCTGCAGTACCAATTATTTTTCTTTTTCTTCTTTGTGGGCAGGGCCAAACCATTATGCTGCTCTTTTGATCGCTCGTCCCTATGCCCTTCGACCGATTTTAAAACCTCCGCCCTTCCTTGTTTTTTTCCTCTCAGGAATGTTTGCTTACTGATTCGTATTGATATTATTCTCCGTTTCGGCCGGCGGGGTGGTGCTTTATACCTTCCCCTTCTGTGTCATATTGTTTCTCCGGCGAGCGGCTTTTGTTTTTGTTTCTTCTATGGCGTCTCCCCCATATCCCCTTTCTATTTTCAAAAAGTGTTTGTTTTCCTTTATTGTCTCTTTTTTTTTTTTCTGCGGACAACGCTGTCTCTCCGCCCTTTCCGTTGACTGGACGGAAAAGGCCTCTCTCATCCGGTAAAAGATTTTCTTTCCCTTCCTTTTTTGGGGTGAACCCTTTCGAAGTGAGATGTCTTGGTTTTTCTCATAAGGACATTTTTCTTTTTTTCCCCTTTCTCTTTTCAAAAAAGAGTTACAGACCCTTCTTCCGCCCCCTTTTTGCGGTCGTTGCTAGATATTTTATCATTTTTCATTCCTTCTCCTCGGGCTTTGCTTTTCTATTTCCCCTTTTCCGCCCTTTCCCCGAGAAACGGGGGGACGGTCGGATGAACCCCATTCCTCCATTTTGAACAAGCCAAATTAAACTGTTTAGCTTTTCCTGGCCTCGGTGGCCAGGCACCCCCCCCCACCTCCCTACCCCTCTCGCAGTCGGCGGGGGCCTTTTTCCTTTAGTCGTGGACCCAATACCTTCCCCCCCCCTTGTCACGGTGGGGCGTCCGTCTTTCCGTCTTGTACGCGCGCCGGTTACACTTCGACAGCGATGTCTTCCGTCCGTGGCCGTGCCCTCTTATTTATCATGAGGAAATCTTCCCTTCCGTTTGCTATTTCATTATTCTCTCCCTTCGCCGAGAATCATTTTCCTTTTTTTTTTCCTTCTGGCTAGACAAATCTTAGCCAGAAAACTTTCTTTCAGGTTCACCTACAATAGTAGAGTATCCCTGCCTTTTTCCCCCTCCCCCCCAGGCAGGTGAGGACATTTTTGGTGCTTCGCTTCGATCCAGACTCTGGAAGTACAACGCACCTCCCCTCTTTCCCCCCTTCCTTTTTTCATCCTCCTCCGTTGTTTTTTTTTTTTTTTATTTTTTTTTTTTTTGTTGAGAGAGCTTTTTCCTGGTAAATTTTTTTGTTCTTTTGTTCTTCATCAGCGTTTTTGTGAGCAATTCCTTTTTCGTCGAGCCCAAACCTTTCCCCGATCGAACGGGCTTGTTGTTTATTGATTTGAACTGGCTTGTTCTCACCTGTTATGACCCACGGTATTTTTTATTTTCCCCTTGATGGCTCGGGCCCGTCTTTGTATTTTTCCTTATATAATGGAAAACTCTTTGTTTTGTGTTTTGGTGATGCCCTTTTTTCGGGTAAATATGAGGCAACCGTCTATTTAAATAGCTGTTCTCTTTTTTTTCCCTCCCGGAAAAGCCCCCCCCCCCCCCTTCCCCCCCCCCCCTACCCCCCCCCCCCTTTATACCATTCCCCACCCCCCCCCCCCCCCCCCCTACTCCCCCCCCCCCCCCCCCCCCCCTTATCCCCCCCCCTCTTCCCCCCCCCTCCCGCGCGGCGACACGCCTGCCTTCTTCGTGCCTGTCCTATCGGAGGTTGTAGCTTATGTAGGGTATTGGTCTCTTTTCCCCCCTTGTCACGGGAAGATCGTGCGCGCCCCCCCTTCTTTTCCCTGGAAAGAACATGAAATTGCTTGTTGGTTGTGCGGGCCCCGAGGGGCCGTCGTGTCTTTCGTCTGTCCCGTTTCTTGTCTTCTTTTCCTCCCCAAGGTTTTTTTATTTTTGGCCCCCCCATGGATCAATCCGGACCGGCCCCCTTTTTCCCACGTGGTAAAGGGACCTTCCCCCCCTGCCCCCTCTTTTTCCTACCTGCCCAGGGTTCAGGGGCGTCCTTTGAATTGTCAACAAACACCCCAAAACAAGGTTTTCCTTTTCCCATTTGTCTGGCGAATACGGTTTCCCCTCCCAGCAAATAAGTAAATTCCACCCCCTTTACTACAAATTGAAGAAGAACAGCTCCCTTTTTTGTCCCCCGGGTAAGCGTTTCCCCCCCCCCCCCCCCCCCTCCAGGCGACAGAAATTTTTCCATTTTACCGCGACCTGTATAATTCCCCTCCTTTCTTTTAGGGCGCCGTTTCTTTTCTTAGTGGTTTTCCAATACAGCGTGGTCGTCCTTTACCCCCCGCGTGCGCCACTGTGACCTACTTTCCCTTCCTCCCCCCCCCCCCAAGCAGCTCCCTGTCCTATGGAGATCGTCCAGCGCGACGCTTTCCCTAAGGACAGCCCCATTGCGATTTTTTTTTTTTTCCCCGGCCCGTCTCCAGAAGAAACAAATATTTCCCCTCCCTTTTCACGAAAAAACCCCCCCTTTTTTTTATTGAAACACCACCCGCTTGTTCCTTTCCCCGAGGTGCCCCCTCCTTTATTCTAGATCAAACCATCTCCCTATGAAACAGGCCACTTCCCTTTTCTCCCAGGCCGGCGCGCGCCTTTTCTTTTAAAATCAGTAGCGTTTCCTGAATCAGACTTCCCCTTTTACAGGGGCTGCGAAGAGGAGGGCGGATTTTTCTTTCCTTTTTTCTTAATTTATTTCTTCTCTTTGTCAAGCCTTTTTCCTTATTTGAAAAAAACCCCAGCCTTCCCCCTTAATCAGAATCACTCTCCTTTCTTTCTGAGGCGGACTTGCCCCTTTCTATCCGCGTTTTTCATGTTTTTGTTTCACTACTCCCCCTTCCGGATTGTAGGACGTTTCCTGTGTTTATCTGCAGGTGCTAGGTTGTATTTCTCTCCCCTCCCCTTTGACAATTTGGTTTTTTACCACCCCCCCCCTTTTTTCTTTCCGCTTTTGTTCTTTTTGGATGCCTTTTTACTATTGCCGCCGGGATTTTTCCCCTTTCCCCTTGTAAACGGTCATCGTTTCCTTTTCGCAGATCAGACCCTCCTTTTTTATCGTTTTTTTCCCATGTTTTTTTCGCTTTTTATTTTCGTGAGTTTTTCCAGTGGCGTGGATATATATTAGGTTCACTTCCTTTCAAGAAATCAAATCTTTCTTGCCCGGTACGGAAGAATTTCCGACCATTCATCCCCCTGTTCGCCCGTGAGTGTGGCTGTGAACACATATTTTTATAAACAAATGAGGAGTTCCCTTTCTTTGTCCAGAGTCCTGTGTTTGGCCTTTCAAAAAATTCCGCTTTGTATTCCTCTCGTATTGTTTGTTTTCCCCCTTGGCATCTGGTCTCGGGGGGCGGCGGGACCTTTACCATTTTCTGATCAACTAAAGTGGATTTTATTTTCTCCCCCCTGGCATCGGAAATTTGGAAGGTTCCTCGTAGCATTTCGGCCTTTTTTTCTATTTCGCCCCCCCCGAGAGAAAAGCCACATCCCTCCTCTTTTGTGCTTGTCGCGGGCATCCCCCTTTTTTCCCATGTCAAACCCTTTTCCCTTCGGTCTCACCCCCAAACAAACAGAGATGTGTATCCACTTCCTGTTACCTTGCAGAAATTTCAAGCGGCTTGTCCCCCTTCCCCCTGTCCTTGCGCGGCGCTAAGGGCATCTTACTTCTTTTGATGGTCAGTGGGCGTTTATATCCCTTTACATCTTCTCTATTTAATCATCCTTACGTTTTTTTTTTCCCCTCTCTACGCTCCAAAAACTGGCAGCCACCGCCCCCCTATTTTTTCTTCCTGTTTTGCAATTAGGCGCGTACAGCCTTCTCCCTTTTTCCCCCCTTCTTTTAATTTTCATATTTCCCCGGAAAACCGTCGGGTCCATGTTCTTTCTTTCCATATATCAAGCTCGCTTATGAATTTCCTTTTTTTTTCTGAACTCCCCAGGGACTTGATCTCGGGAGGGCGCCGTTCCCCCTTTCTTTCCCCCCCCCTACATGTCTATGATGCTGCGCTGCAAAATTCCTTTCTACTCCCTGGAACGGTCACATAAAGTTAGTTTTCCCCCCTCATTTTCCCCCGTGTTACTCCCCCTTTTTCCCCCGTAAGATGCACCGGTTCTTATTCATCTCTTTTTCTTTTCATGCAGAGGCGGGTGTTTTTTGGCTTTCTTTGCGCAGAATTATCCCCCCTCCCGGCTTTTTTTTCCGGCGATGTTGAAAGGCCACGCCCGCTTTTCCCCTTTGTATCGATGTGAATTTTTCCCGATCCGGTGTACGCGCCCTCTCATGTTTTTTACACTGTCCCGAGTGCACCGTATTCGATCTTCTTTCCCCCCCCTGGGGAGGAGCATTCCTTCCCTTTTTTTTGATGGTGGCGTTTCTGATTTCTTTCTTTTCTTTTCGTTCACGGCGACAATTTCCTTTCTATTCCCAAAGCATCAAAAAAGCTTTTTATTTTCAGCAAAACTTTTCGGTGTGGAAATCCCCCTTTTTTTTCCTCCCCCCTCCCGAAATAACAACACGGCTCCCCCCCCCGATAAGGTTCTGCTTCCTACCCCTCCTAAATTTGGTCAGGCGTCAGCTCAGCCCTCTTTTGCTTTCTGTATGCTGGGCCTGATGCGTTTTCCCTCTTTTTTCGCCGTCAAGATGGCGCTGTCCCCCCCGTTCTGTCCCTGATGGCCGGTTGAAAAAATTCGGCTCCCTTATTTCCTTGTTTCTGTCTTCTGATAGCGCTAATGGCGCCTGTCCTACTCCCCCTTCGACGGCAACGGGGCTGCCCTCCTTTTTTTTTCCTGTTTTGTCAATAGAATTCGCCTTTCTCCCGGCGTCGCGTCGGTTTTCCTACTTTTCCGTTACGAGTTATTTTTTCCCTCGAGTCGTGATGCCGCCTTTTATTCTTTCCCCCTCCTTGTGGCTTAAACAGGAGTACTCTTGCCAATGTCGATGGGGCAAAAAAATTTTCCTTTTTTGTTCCCTGTTTTTCGAATCTGTGGGCAGGCGACCACCCCCCCCCCCTCCTTTCCCCCTGTGCGGAATGCGGAAAAGCTCCTTGTTTTCCCGATTCATTGGCGCTTTCCCTTTTCTTTTTTTTTGTTTTCCCCCCCCGCTTTAATCGGGTCCAAGGTCTTCCTTTTTGTTTTTTTCTCCCTTGTCCATTTGGGTGGTTGGATGACTTATGCCCCCCCCCCCACACTATTCGCCCAGCAAAACTCTTTTCTTTCACCTCCTTGTTTTGGGTTCGTTGCTATATCCCATTCCCCCTCAGTCAACATGGCATTTCGTTTTTTTTTTATCGGCAGGGTTTAACCTTTTTCCCCTTTTTGTTGCGGTATCTTGCTACATTGCATGAAAATGTCACCAACATCCCCCCCTTCCGCCTTCCCCCCCCAAGCCAATAACACGCCGCCAAGACCCTTCTTTTTTTTTTTGGCAGGGCCTCCCCCCCCCCCCCTCGCCTGTTTCATTAGTTCATATCCGAAGTCGGGCGTTTGTTTCCCCTCTTTCCCTTTGTCAGTCGAGACCCAATAACGACCATTTATGCACCCTGTGGGAGCAATTCCTCCCCTCCTGTCGCCGGTGAATTGGTGCGGATCACCGTCGACCTTGCTTTTCCTTCCCCCCTTTGCCCCCTTTGGCCAGCATATCCGCGAAGGCCTTTCCCTTTTTTTGCGCGGAATCACCACTCCTTGTTCCCCTTTTTCTATCGGTCACAAGGCTTCCTCGCCCCTCCCCTCCCCCGTTGTCTTTCCTTCCCATTCACAAATAACCGGATCAAATCGCCTTCCCCACTTCCACAAGCGCGACAGCAAAGTTCACCCCTCCCCCCTTCCTTTGATCGCTTGAAGAAAAAACAACCTTTCCCTTTTCGGGGCCATATTCTTTTTGTTCTAGATCAGGCATTGTAAACCAGTCTGTCCTTTCCCTCCCGCCTTAACAACCCAGGAACCGATATCTATATCTCCCCCCCCCCCTTCTTTTCTCTCGTTTTTTTTTTTTCGTTTTTTTTTGTTCCTTTCCTTGCCCTTTCCAGAATGGTGAAAGTCAACGTTATGCGGAGGGAAACACTTTTCCCCCCCCCCTAGTGCCCCCGGTATTTGTTGTTAGTAATCCCGTCTTTTTTTATTTTGTACCAACCTTTTCCTTTTGTCTTTGTAGGTGGGGGTGAACTTGGGTTTTTGGTCGCTTTGTTTCTTTTTTTCCTCCTCCCCCTATTCAGGTTATCAAGACGGTATTTTTCGTATTTCCCCTTTTTTTTTTATTCTTTCCCTTTCATGCTCGGCGTAGCTCCTCTTTTATGGAAAATCGTCCGTCTCCATCCCTTGTTGTCTTGTCTGGTGATGTCTTAGTTTTTTCGCAGGAAGTTCACGCTGTATATGTCTTTTTTTCCTGCGAATTTTCCAATAGGATTTTTTCTCCTTGCCTTTCTCCCCTGTTCGATTAAAGGAGGAGATCTTTTCCCAATACCCCCTCCTGTCCCTATCAGTCCCAACTTGCCCTCGAATAATTGGAGTTCTTTGGTTGGTTTTTTTCTACTTGGTTGCGATCCCTTACTGCACGACGATCGTCTCTTTCCCCCCCCCCCCCGATAATTGCCGACCATTGACCTTCTTTTTTCTTCCCCTCCCCGAGGGCCGGCGAGCCTGTCCTTTCTTGCGGCGGGCTTTTCTTCTTATGTTCTTTAGTCCCCTCGAATCAAGGGTTTCCCGTTGACCTTCCCCCCTCCCCCCCTCCCCCCCCTTCCCTGACCAACCGGGCTCGGTTGTCCCGCCACCTGCTCTTCCCCACCCTTTCTGTTCCACCAGCCGCGCAGCCTTCTTCCCTCTTTCCCCCCTTTTGTAAAGGGCCGTCTTTTCTTTTAAAATAGGGGGTTTTTTGTCCTTTTTCCGGACGCATCACATACCCCTCTTATTTTTTCTAAAGGTCAAAAGCCGACAATTTTTGTTTTTTGAACCAAGCGCAAACCCACCCTTCCCCCATAGTCAAACCGACCCAAATGGCTTCCCTCTCCCGCTCCATTCAGGGCCGACCCTTCCGCCGGACCCGGTCCTCCTGTTGTGTCAGAGTTTCACCCCTCCACCCCCGCTCCTCCGTGGCCGCCAAAGTCTATTAATACCCTCGACACTCCCCTCCCCCTTTCAAGTTTAGCCCAGAGGCATTTTTCCGTGGGCTTTATTGAGCAGTCCCGGTTGTTTTTATACCCATTTTTTCTCTCGACAACAACGCTATTATTTCAGGTCCCACCCAGGTTTCCCCTGTCTTGTTGTTTCCCTTTCGACTTGGCAACCCCCCCCTTTTTTCTCCCCCCAAGACGAGAAGCTTTGTAGTCCCCCCCGACCGCCCCATTGCGTCTTGTTTTTTCCGCTCCTTCTAAGAAAAAAAGCCTCCCCCCCTCTGTACCCGGAACGCGACGCGGTGGTTTTATAAGTGAGAAATCACCCACCCCCCATCTCCCCCCGCCGAAGGGGTGAAACCTACCCTTGCTCCCTTTTATGATCACAAAGGACGAAATTCTGATGTATTCCCCCCATGGCCGCTGCGCCTGTCCAGTCTTTCGGCTTTCGTGTAATCTGTTTTTAGGTCCTCCCTTTCTCATCAGCACCCGAAGCCGGCTGTATTATTTGAGGGGTTTTCCCTGGCAGCATCGTATGTCGTGTCCCCTTTCCGGTTTCGTGCCTTTACGGCTTTTTGATATGATGAAACCCCCCTTTCCTCAGCATCACCGTCCCCCCCCAACCTCTTCGTTCCGTGCTACGGCAAAGGGCCCCCCCGAAATTTTATCCCCTCTGTGTTCCCCTCTATTCCCTATCTCTTTTTTGGTGCTTGGCCTGTTTTATTTTCTTTTTTACAGGTAACCGTGTGAGTTCCACAACAACCGACCCATTTTTTTTTGCCAAAAAAGTGTTATTTTTTTTTGGTTTTTTTCTGTTTGTTGATGATTTGAGAAGACGTCCCTTTTCCTCCCATCGCCACTTTCGCCGGACCGTACACCCTCCCATTGCCAGCGATCGCAGATCAGAAAAACCCCTGTCCCCCCACTCGTTCTACCATGGTAATGGGCTCTTCTCCATGGTCTGACCTTTGCCGGATCTCGATACGGTTGCAACCTTGCCTTTTTCCCCCCCTCCCGGAAAATACACTCGCGAGATAAACCTTTTTCCCCGGCACGACGTCTTCCATAGATTTCGCTTATCTATTTAGGGCGCAGCCCCCTGTCTTTTCTGACAACAGAGGCCTTCAACCACCCTTTCTTCGTGGTTTTTTTGATCGTGGGAATGTTTTTTTATTTGAGAAGAGGAGTTGTATAGATTCGGCCTCCCCCCCAGGATCGTCTACCTTCTCCCAACGGCGGAGTTCACGCGGTTCCCCCTATTCTTTGTTTTTATGATTCGTGGCGTCTTTCCTTGTTGGTTTTTTTTCTTAGTACATTTTAGATCCTCCTTTTCTGGAACGGGTCGTCTCAATTTTTTTTTCCTCCCCCTTCGGAAAAAATTTGCAGTGTCCCTCCCCCCAGCCCCTGTCCGCCTTTCGCTACTTAGGAGGCCCCCTTCCCCCCCCCCCCCTTCCATAACCGGAGAGGGCAAGCCCCCTCTTTGTCATCGTGGCAGCAATCCCATAATACCTAACTACTTGTCTAGATTATTATATTTCCCCCACTTTTTTTCCCGGACACTGTCGTGCATGGTGACGTTTCCTTTCTTTTTTGTCTATGAAAACTCATGTTCCCCTGTGCAAGCGGTGGTAAGTGCGTGGCCTTCCCCTTTCCTTGAAGGAGAGGGATTACTCCTCATTAACACGCCCTCCCCTTTTCCGGTGCTGGGCCAACCTTTTGCGGTAGGGCATGAACACCCCTCCTTTTTTTTTATTCTTCTCTCTTTCAGCCCTCGCTACGCTACACCTGGACAGCACTCTTTTGCCTCGCGGGTTCCTCCGGTCTCCTTCCTCCCTTGTTCCTGGATAGGCGCGACACAAGGCCGCTGCCCCCTTTATATCCACGAAACGCGGGCATGCGCGTTTTTCTTCCCCCTTTTCCCCCCTCTCATTGGACATGGCGGTTTATGGGTGATTTTCCCCGCTGACCTTTGACCCCCCTTTTTTTTTCTTGAGGGGCGCAGGGGTATTTCTACCCCTGCTTAATGATGAGCGCTGCCCCTTTCTTTTTTCACCCAATTAGAAGGGGGACCTGTCAATCCAACGTTTTGATTCCTTACCCCTTCCTCGCAAAAACCCAAACATTCCCGCGCCCTCCCGGCCCGCTGCAACCGATTACACTCCTCCTCCCTTTTTTTTGGACGAATCTGACCCTGCGCTCCCCCTACAATTCCACGCCGATCCGCCGCCAGGGTGTTGTTTTTTTACGCCCGGCTCTGCGCCTACGAAGTGATTCTATGAACTTGTGCGGACACTCTCCGCGGAAGGAGCACGATTTTATTTTTCTCACGGTGCTAGCGTCGCTTTTCTTTTTGGAAAACGGCCTGGTTTTTCCCTTCACAAACCGCATATCTCGCCTGGGCTTCCTCTTTTTCGGCGATGGGTGTCGTTTTGATCTTTGTCTTTTTTTTGTCGGTCGGGCAGAAAAATTTTCTCTTTTCGCAACAGCATCAACACCGCTTTCTCGGGGTTTTGAGAACAAATTGTTACTTGTTTTCCCCCCCCCCTCACTGCATGCACCTTGTCCACCCCCCCCCCCTGTGGCGAAAAAGGGTTGCCGT
>Ga0179593_1283839_pt1 | contig 40944 bp, 38 predicted proteins | sample CZODoug2_1_08_16_FD_185931 | JGI IMG/M metagenome (GOLD analysis project Ga0179593, IMG submission 185931) | Vadose zone soil fungal communities from Angelo Coast Range Reserve, California, USA - CZODoug2_1_08_16fungal (PacBio error correction) | ecosystem: Environmental > Terrestrial > Soil >... | reverse complement strand
CGACTTTCTTTTTGTTTTTTTTTTTTGAGATGAAAATCGTTGTGGTTCCTCCCAGAGCAGACATCGTACACTGTTCTTCCGGCCCCGAGTGAGCGGTTAGAAGCCCTATTGTTCCTTGTGAAGTTCATCCCCGCCCTTTTTTTCCCACTTAAGACGAAGAGCGCCAAATTTTCTTTTTTTTTTTTTTTTTTTTTGAACAGCGCCTTTCTTTTCAATGGACTTCTCCCCCCCCCCCAAGTTTCTCAACACGGAAGGAAAGGCTTCCTGAGAAGTTGGGGTAAGAAACAGTTGCGAAACGAACCCGGCCCATCCTCAGGCCAGCAACACCTTCTCAGTTAGAGACACCGTACGGACTCCTCTTTTTCTACTCAACGTGGAGTTTCTAAGTTTTTCCCTCCTGCCGCTATGTCTCCTACTGAGATATTACCCTTCACTCTGGCGGCGGTTGGGCGGGTTGGATAATTCGCCGTCCTCTTCGCAGCGGCGAGGAACCTTCAGAATGGCCGGAGGGCGAGGGCTAGGACTTTTTAGATTAATTAGCTCACGGGTAGGATACTCCTCCCCCAGAAGTTGCTTTTTCTTCTTCTTTTGACGTTAACCGTACCTGACTGCATCTGCTGCTGTTCCACCCCCTGTCCGACTTCAGTACTCTTCTTACGAGGCCTTCCTTTTCGCTTCCCTCCCCAGGAAAGCCCAGCCGTTCTTCTCTCCCGGGCAGCTGACCGATACTTAGACGCGCTCCTTTTACTTTCACGCCAAACACCTACGTTGTGCCATCACCGCCCCTTTTGTCGGTATGGACGCTGTGTTAATCCCCCCTGCCTCCGCAGTAACGCTTGAAAGTTTACGTTTACTGACTTCGTTCCCTTTAATCCGCCACCCGGAATTCCCCAGACCCCCCTCGTTCGCTTGTCTTGCGTGGCAGAATTTTTTTTGAATGATGTTTTTTCCGACCTCCTCATGGGGGCCTCTTCTGTTCTGCGAGGTTCCCCCAAAGAGTAAATTAGTAGTGCATTTGCTTGCTGCTGAGCATCCCTCTTCTACTCTATCCCTTCCACGACGGGGTCAGTTTGCTTTTTCGTTTCTCATGGATTTCTACGGAGTTTCTTTTCCCGTTTCCTAGATTTCAAGAATCCGGCATCCGAAATGAATCATTCCCTCGAACTACGCCATTTCTGTTACGGCCTCACACCGTTTCCCTTCCAAATACCCAACGGTACGTGCTATTTCTGAGAGTAGTCGTCAAGGACTAGAATCTCCTTCCCTCAAGTAATATTTTCCTGGGAAGTTCCGCGGTTCACAACGTGCAGCCGCACTCGGGCGAATGGCCACCTTGGCTGTTCGATTTTTTAACCAGAAGGGAGATCCGGATGAACCGGCCTCCCGAAAAAACGATGATCCCTTCCACTTATCGGGCAATACATTTCAAGATTCTTCCCACTACGGCGTCACCCGCCCTAAGCGCATCGCTTCCAGTCTAAGCCTGTTTTCCCTTTAGACCTGTGGCGCCAGTCCCCTCCTCCCATACTCCCTTAGTTACCTCTTCTTCTGAGCTCTTTTCTCTAGGCGTAACTGTTAGTTTTACATTGCTCCGTTCTGTTTTTTCTTCCTATGCATAGTGCTTTCCCCCTCCCTAATTATATCCTTCGTACAGCACCCTCCTTCGCGGACGAGGCTTTTTCTTTTTTTGCAAAGAATGTCGCGTCCTCCTTTTTCATGCAGGGCAATTTTATTACCATTTCTCTTCCATTCGGTAATGCTTCGGCTACTTCGCTTTTTCCCAGCCGTTCTTTCCGCGAATACCTCAGAGAAGATCCTGAAAAGAAACGGGCACTGGACCCCTTAAGATGTGAGGGGCCGGTAACGTATACAAACCTCTGCTCGCACGGGAGGTAGGATTGGAGGCATTTTCCTTTAGACATGCCCCCATCCCGCTTTCACGTGACACAAGAAAAGATGCCTTTCGACCTGAGTTTCCCAAGTTTGTGCCCCCGTTTCGGGGCCTTTTCCTTGTTCCGGCACTTTTCCCTCTCTTTCGATCCGGAGTTCTCCTCCCGGCAGGCTGGATGAGCTCTGTCTTGGGACGTCTCTGCGGAAAAGGCACTTTGCATTCTCCGCGTCCTCGGCAGGGTGAGAGGACGTCCCAGACCATCTTGTTCTGAGTACTCTTCCACGCAATTGCGGCAAGGATTCCCGTCGACAAATAAATGAGTTGTCTTCCTATTCAGTGTTATGGTTCCCTAGTTTTTCTTCTCAATTTAAAGGCCTGGCCAGTGATTAAGTGTTTCTCACCGAAACAACTGTTCCATCCCAATCGCCGGCGTTCCCGTATTGCTTTTATTATAAGATCCACAGGAGTGATGACCCCGCCCAGATGAGTCCTTCACTCCGGCAGGGCTTTCTAGTTAATCTTGCTATTTCATTGCGGTCCGATGCTATGCGCATCTCCGCGGAAGCGACCATTAGGTATTCACCTTTTTCACCTCTTTCACCCCGTGTTTTTCTAATGACTGTCGCCCATTACAGGTAGCCCAGCCTCGGTCCGGGGGAAAAGTCGTGTTTGTCACCGTACCCCATGTAGAGTGGCTCCACCCCCTTTGTGGTGTCTCATCAATAGACGACCCACTTTTTTTCCCGACAGTCCCATGCGTCGACGCCATTTCGGGTGGAGTGGCTGCTTACTGCTTTGAGCTCAGGCCTTTTTTTTTTCCACTGCAACGAAATCCGCGGCCACGCTTCTCGATCCTGTATTTCGAAATGGACGTAAAGACCTTTCCATCTGAGCAAGCTCCCCTCCGACTCAACTGACCCCTTCACCTTTGACCAAGGCACTCCCCTTTGATGCTCTGGGTACCACCCCGTCACCCAGGACTTTTGAATTGTGCCTTCTTCTCCTCCTGTCTTAGCTGAACGCGGCCGGATTTGTGAGCCGCACTTTACCAAGGTCCTACGCCGCCCTTCTCATCCCTCTCCCTTTGGCCGAGAAAAAGAATCTTCCACCCTTCCCTAGAGGCGCGCCCTTTAGCCTTGTTTAGAGTTTTCATGCAAAGTTTTTTGTGGTGGAGCCCTCCCCCATAATTTTCCTGACACCTGCATTAGGCTGAATTACCATGCTTGACTGGGCACTCCCTAATTTGGACTCAGCTAATTGGAAGTAAGCGCGCCCCGCAGAACCGAAAACCGGTGACCCCCGCAGGTCTCCCGGTCGATCTTTTTAATAAATCTCCTGGTTTTCTCTCCCACCCTGAGCATAGACGCTAGTTTCTTTTCCTCTCAGATGCTTATGGAGGTTTCTGTGCACCTGCCCCCTTTTTCCTCTAACAGAATGACCTCGGTAACACTACGCATCCTCATTCACCCTGATATACGAGTCTTCTTCCAACCCCTGGTGATTTCTTCAGTAGGGTCTTTGCTCCTCGGACAATGATCGGCCCTCTTCAGGGTTAGAGGGCACAAAACCTGTTCCATTCCCCCAATTCAAACCTGCACAGCGGCCCTTGTTTACAGCCAGGCGCCTGGACCCCGTGAAGGAATGTGCAATCCCCCGGGTTTTGAATTTTTTTCCCCCCTCGTTTCCTCTGAACCGGGTGGTCCCCCTTGTACTCTATGTTTTGTCCACGGACACCAAAACAACCGCGTCCTTTTCACCCCGGCCTGGTTGTTCGTTTTGCGACTCGGGACTTTTCTTAAGCTTCCCCCAATGTATGACCTGAAGATTGGAATGACTATCCAGCATCATGCAACGCGGCTCTCGTCACAGACAGCTTTTTTTCGCCCCAAAAGAGGAATTTTTTCTTTCCGGCCCCCTTGACCCCGGTTTCCAGCGCGACGGCTGGCTCTTCCTGACCCCAGAGCGGGGTCTCCCCGCAAAGACGGCGTGATGTTCCCTCAACCTCAGGGTCAGGGTCCCCCCATCGTACTTCACACCCATCTTGGATAGGTGACCCACCGAGACCCCCCTCGCGGGTGTCGTGGTCTGTCGGCCAAACATGATTCCTCACGTAATAGGACCCCCGACTCTCGTGTCGTCAGGTGGCCCCACTGTGGCCCTTTTTCCATGGTTTTCTTTTTTTTCTCAAGTTTGGCTCCTATGAGGATTACAACGGGCTTTTTTGTGGTGGTTTTCTTTTGGAGAATTTTATACGTTTGTCTTCGGTCTCGAGGATGTGGGCGCAGGTTAATCTTTTTTTGAGAGGCGAGCTCGGTCGTGGACTAATTTGCACCCTCCTCTTACTGCCAGGTTTTCACGCGTGTAGGCTCTTATACTTGTGATGTTTTCCTCAGAAGGCTCCGAGGGGGTCGAATGGACCTTCCTTCCTACTCGCCGGGCAGTCAGTTAGGTAAATCGTGTAGCATAACTTTTTTTCCTTTACGGATTTACCCCCTCTCTTCGTCGCGCCTTTTTTGAGTATAGGGGAAATGCTTCCCCCTGCTCGCGGCCACCTTTTTTTCCTCGGTTTTCGTGTCTTGCCGCGCTTGGTAGAACGGTCCCGTTCTATCTCCTTACCTACTCCATTTTTTGTTTGTTTTGAGACGAAGGGTGATGCACCTCCCCGACCCCCCCCCTGCACCCTTACATCTCCCCTTTGCGTCTCCGTCAGCCTGGCTCAGGGCGAATTTTCTCCACGCCACAAGCCCGGAAGAGCTCCTCTTTCCGAACTGCCTCAGAACAGGCTGGGCACTGTCCGCCGGTGTCGCTCAAAGAAGTTCAACTGGCCCTTAGGATCTTCGGATATTCAGTTCCTTACCCCCGTCTCCAATACCACACTCCATCCGAACGCGCCCATCGCTATCGGGGACACCCCTTGTTAAGAACCCTGGTTTCCCCTCTCACTCTCCTACATCGTCGGACCGTTTTTCCCCTTCCACCGACCACCTCCTCTAACCGTCACCGTCTACGGCCTCCACCCCTCCGCAGCAAAGCCGTCTAAGCACGCTCAGCCTGCCCCCCTTAGAGAACCTTTTCTCCACCCTTTTTTCCCCTAAGCCCCAGTCCACTGTTTTTCTCTGTCAATGAGCACTTTTGAATGAAGGGTGACCGTCCCCACTTCCCCCTCGGCGTCTCTCGGCTAACTCTTTGGAAGGCTCTGGGAATTAAAGCTCTTGTTGCTGTCCCCCGTCCGACAGAATTCGTGTTTCAGCAGGCGCACCGCTGTAAGCGGTCCCTTCGTGAACCCCCCAGGAGTAGGTTGTTTCCACTTTACCCCCTTGCCACCCCACTCGTGCTTGGTGGCCCTAACCCTAGTTAGTGCTTACAGCCGACGAGTCTTTGAGCGGTAGGCTCGGCCGGCATATGTCCTGGGAACTCCGTGTCAGCTCATGATGTCTATTTACTCCGCCACAGTCCTCGGGCCTCAACTGCGCCTTTCCCTAGACTGGATGCCCCTCCGGGTGCCTGAAAACTTACGCCCCGTCCCCATGCTTAGGCCCTCTATCGGGGGGTTGTTCCCATGTTACAGCTGGGCCGCTGAGGTTAGCTTTGAGTCCGACGCCTTGTCTTTCCAATGGATCTAGTTGCTTCCTCTGGTTGGACGTGCTTTCGACTTTTTCGTTCTTCGACAGTCTTCGCCTGCACTCTACCTCCCGAATCAACACCTTACCGTTAACCCGTCCCGTCAATGCGTTCTTTCTTTCCCCCCTTTTCCGTATGTACAGTGTGGTTTTTGAAAGTATAAGAGCTTCTCAGGCTCGAGTGGCTGCGCTTCAGTCCTTCCGACCCTTTTCCTAATCCCGGCGACCCATTGATGCTTATCGCCCTCTCGGGTACCCCCGTTTTCTGGCTGTTTTTTTTTTCTTCTGTATGGAGGTACGGGAAGGACTCCTTCTGGCTGCTTTCCCTGTTCTTGCAAGTCCTCCAGCAAGTGTAATCTGCCTTGCCAGGTTTCATGCCATGAATTCCTCCTCCTCCACCGGGAGCCCCAATTTTGTTCCGCTCCCCCCCCAGGATGACGACTTATTAGATTTTCAGCTTATTTTTTTTTCCTGCCCGTCGGGCCGCGCATAGAGGTTTTACTCTCTCACTCTCCCTCTGGCGTCTTCTCTAGACAACCCGGACGCGACTTTGAGTTCTTCCCCTTTCAAAAGACGTAGCCCGCTTGTGACTTGGTACTCGATTGCCCCCTGCATCATTCAAAGCCTGCTCTGCTCCCCCCCCGTTTTCCCCCCAGGTTTCCGGAAGTGCTAGGAGTCTAGCTTCTTTTTCCAGGTCGGCCAGTTCCGTTTTTCATCCCCCCCTTTTTTTATCCCCTCCCCCCCCGGTGTGAGTATTTTTGCAGCACAATCTGACTGCTTCGTCACCCACCTCCCCGGCGGCGAGACTCCGCGGAAGATCGATACCTTTTCCCAAGACTTAGAGCGGAATGTTCGGTCTTTTGAAATGCAAGGTCATTTTAAGGTAGAGGTATACCTTCTGCAACCCTTCCTGGTTTTTTGATTTTCCCCTCTACCGGTTTTAAGGGAACTCCCCGACCTCTTCTTAACCCTGACCTGTCCCCCACTGCGACGAACATGAAAGGACTCCAGCAGCGATCTCCCCTGTGGTTGAGCGTGTAGTTTGTCTACCTACAGTGCGGCTCCGCGCTCCAGGCGGACTCCTTTCCGCCCTGGCACTTTAGAAAGAGTCCAATCAGGCCTGCGGATTAACGGATCTCCTCTGCTTTTCCGTCCCGGTGTTACCTCTTTGAACTCCTTTGTTACAGTTTAAATTTTCAACAAGCTAGATGGTTTTTCCAACCGGTTGTTCCTTGCGAAACCCCTTTGAATAATGCCTCCTTTCGAACACCTTCTTCCCCCTTTTCCCCCGGATGCCCGGAGAGTTTTTTTTCATTCCTCCTAAAATATGATACGTGATCTGCCTCACGTGCCTCCGTGGTGAAGAACATACTCATTTCCCTGCCGGTGCGGACTGCTTTCCAAGTATAGCTCCCACCCTTTTCCTCCCCCGCTATGTAACCTTAAGCCCTTCCCCAAAGCACCTTCCCTCAAGCCGGCTCGATTTGCATTCCGCGCGCAATTTTTCCCGAGATCCGTCATATGCAGACCAAGTCATGCCTCCTGGTCCACAATTTGCGTCCGCGTTCAGAAAGGGTCTGTCCCCGTGCGAAGGACGCTTCCCTTGCATTATACTCCCACTTGCCAATCCGACTTACTTACCGAAAAGACCTCTCAGGTTCTCCCTTCCGAAGACCCCAGTCTTACTCCTGGCCCTGTCCTCCTCGGCAAAACATTGTTCAGCCTGATATCTGTGGCTTCTCGGGCCCCCTCCCGGCTGAGATCGCAAGTGCTTGACCCGCCTTGGCGCGAGATTTGCAATCAAGCGGAAATTTTCCTTTTTCCGAGAGTTCCTTAGGCAGCCCTTGCACCCCTCAGCTTCTTTTCAGGCTTTCTTGTGAGTTGCGGAGGAGACGATTTGCGAACCTTCACCCGTTGATCGTGGGACATTGTTTGACTAGACTGGTAAACCAGGAACAGTTTCCTAGACACTTACGGCATCTGTCTACCCTCGTGAGTTTCCCTGCCAAGGACACAGTTGGCTTCTCCCCTCTTTCCATTGGGCGTCCCGGGTAGTGTTGTCCTTTTATGGTTCCTCGCGCTTTTTGACTCCTCATGAATTGAAGTCAGTCTACTTTCGGCTATGCCTTTTTGGTTTCCGTCCGTGGGCCGTTGTACAATAGACCGTTGATGACTTTCTTCCCTATGTCTCCAACACCTGTTGGCATCACCCGTTGTTTCTTCCCCTTTTTTCCGCTTCGGCACACGCCGATCCGCGATAGCTTGGAGCCTTGTCCTCGAGCGCCTTTTTGACAGCGTACAGCCGTCCTTTTTTCAATGACCCCGTTTTCTTTTTTTCGTGAGCACCGTCCCCATGGGCGGCCCTCCCCGCCGAGCGTCGTTCTCGGACCCGATCATTTCGATTTCGTGCCCTGCTCGACGATCGCGTAGAAAAACGGTCTATCTGTCTTTTTCCCAACGTCCATTCTCGACCTCTTTCACATTTTTGACCCGTCCTTGTGGATTTTTTCTCGTTAGACGTCCGCTGCCAATCTCCTCAATTCTCTCTTGCCCGTAGGTTAACAAGCCGAACGCACTGCCCCTCCACGTTTTTTAGCCGGATGTCTCCACGAAACACTTCCTTATCGGCACGGGCGAAACCCGCAGGGGCGTTCCTTCCTGGGTGAGCCTTAAGGGGGCATTTTTCGACCCTCGTCAGAAATTAGAAATCTTCCTGACGACATGACTACCTTTCAGTTTGCGGGCGTGCAGCGTGTTTGCCCAAGTTCCTGGTATGGTCAACGGCTTGATGGGACCAAACCTTCGCCCCCTTGCGTCGTTTGCAAGAAGTCACGAACGGTTCTCCCTTCAATAAAGCTCCTCCGAACTTTCTGGCGAGGGAAGTGTCGGTCCTCCTCCCTTGTTTTAGTTAGACTTCCCTTCTTCGAAGGCGTCGATCGCGTAGTACAGGCGGTTAAAAAGTCTATCTTTCTTTCCGGTGTCCTTTTCTTTCCCGGGTGGCGGTTTTCGTCTCGCGCCCCGGTTTTTCCGAAGTCTGAACAGTTTCATAGCCTGATTTCCTATCCCCCGTCGCCCCTCGTCGCGTCCTCAGTCGTTCCTCGCAGTAATAGATTTTTTCTTCTACAGCAACCTCCGGTTTTCTCGAGATTGGAACGAACTTCCTTCTCATTCGTGTTTCGGAATGATCGGCTGCGCTAACCACCTCCCTTGCTCGACGGCCGCCGTTTGTTCAGTTAAAGGGCCTTTTGTCGGGTTCGAGTCTTTTTCTTCCCCACTTTCGTTCTTCTGGCCGGGTTCTTTTGGTTTTTGTGAAGGAACGGCCTATCCCCCCTTCCTTTTCAGATTCCCCCCCAGTTTGGAGGTGTTTGATCTCGCTGCGGCTGTTTTGACTTTTCGCTGTGCTTCAACTTGAACTAGACCTCTTTAGCCTTTTTTTGGAGTGGAAGAGTGTTACTTTTGTTCCCGTCTCCAGGTGCGGTGATGGCTGTTGAGTCCGATCTTCCTTCTCAGTTGTTGAGGATCTCATTTTTACTTGAGGGTCAAAACGACAATCCAGACGGCTTCTCTAGCCCCCCGGTAGAAGACTCATTCTTCCCTGCGTTCAAGTAAGCAAAGTCCCTTTTACCAACCGGCCGCTCCGTCTCCCAGCCCCTGGCACTGGTTTTTCCCTTTTTTCATCGGGACGACCCCCGTTCTTACAGCTAAGGTACAGTCAACGGTTCTCTAATTTTTGTCATAAAACAGCGAGACCCTCCAAACGTCCCCGGACGCACAGCCAAACACCACCCCCCACTCAGCCATCGCAAAACAACCCAATACAATAACCCAACTCCACCAACCCAGAAACAATAACATAGAAAACCCAAAAAAAAACCAAACACAACCCCAAACCCCCCACAAAAAAAAAAACTCGGTTGCCCCCCTTTCGCGCCCCGAAAAGGTGTTCGCTCCCGATCTTCCTTCTCAGAAGATCGGGAGCCTTTTTCTCGGATTGCTCGACTCTGGAACCTTGCAACTTTTTTGTTCGGGTAGGATTATTTAGACCTCGGCTTCCCTCCGATGTCCGCCTTTCGTTAGGGGCGACGTGGGCTAGGACCATCAGGGCGATCTGTTTCGCACCTTTGTCGGCTACTATTTTGACCAACTTTTTCCTCCCCTCGGTTGACGTCACATGATGAAGTTTTGCCTTTGTGACGCACCAGACCGTACAATCCTTCCTTCTCCGACCCGCGGGTCTTCCTGCCCAGAGTCCTCGCCGCCCGTTTTTTTCCCGTAGCGACAGAGCCCGTCCGCGCATTTTTTCCCCTTCCTTACGCCCCACCGCGCCCCTTCGGTTACTGGGAAAAAAATGTGGCTGCAAGCGACCACTCACGCCGCGTTTTTTTGTTAGTCATTTTTCCCTCTCCAGTCGGCACTTCTCGCTGCCGTCTCAAGTAAGCCTGGATTACGCCCCCCACTTTTGCCGGTGCCGAATCATTTTTTCGTGTTTAGACCTCTCAACTTGGAGGGTCCCGAGTTTCCCTTTATGCGGGCTTGCATTAAACGCTTACCCTGCGACTTCGAGGGTTGCTGGGCTTGAGCATCCCATGTTAGAAAGTATCCAATTGAAGGTCTTTTTTGAAATAATAATTTTTGATTTTTTCCCCCCCCAATGCAGCTCTGACCGAAGGTTTCCTACCTTATCCAGGGCTAGCGCCGCCGAAGATTACCTGCCCTCAATATTTGCTCTACTATCGTCTTGAGGCTCTTTCGGTGATAAACCCCCATTCGCGCGTTCACCTTTCCGCTAATACCTTCTGGGCGGTACGTTTTGCTTTCTTTACTAAACGACTCTTTTCCGTCCTTTTACTACGGGGTCTTCCCCCTTGACGCACTTTTTTTTCCAAACGTGGCTGCCTCCTCCGTCCCCGACGTCATCTTTCGATGTACCTTTTTCAACTTCGGTCCACTCCCACTGGAATGCGACATCAATCGGTACCCTCCCCTCCCTTCCCCCATCCAGGCCGTCACCCTCGAAAGAGTGCCCCTACAAAGGTAGCCTCCCTACTCGCCACGCCCCTCTTTAACCCCCCAGACAAATTTGTCCTGTCCGGTTCCCCCTCACTACATTTCCCCTGTTTCATGCAGATTCTGCTGAATCCTCGGAGAATGTTTTTCTCTGTGACTTCAACCAGTTTCTTTTGTTTTGAGACCCCTCTGCACCGATCCCGTTTCGGTCGCCGCTTTCCTCCTCAACGCAAAATTTTGACCCTCATCCCCCCCCTTCCCCGCTTCGTGTGTGATTCCCCGAGGTTTTTGTTTCCAATGTGAAGTCCCCAAGGAGTGAATGGAGGGTCTATGTCAACCCGCCCCAATGCGTCAGCTCCGGCGTTTTCCTTTCCCCCCGAGTTTCTTCCCAGCAACAGAAGCAGACCCCTCCCCACGTGTGTCCTCTCATTGGCCGGTCCTCCGTGTCGCTGTATGGAAAGTATAAAACTAGCTTTCGTGGATCTGAGGTGCCTTTCCTTCCCTTTTGACAGGGACGGTGAGGCTACATGGTTGAAACTCTCACCGATGCCCTTTCGAACCGCGTCCCCTTTGGACCGTGCATTCGTGTAGGACACTTGGCCCTCCCTCCCCTTCTCCTTCGAGAGAAGTTGAAGCAATCTCTGGGAATTTCTATGCGATTTTTAAATTTTGGAAGGTGAGCGCGCCGCCCCCCCGGTCCGGGCGTCCGAGCTGGGCCTCCATCCCTGTTCCTGCTGTCGTTATCCCCCAAGGACCCTGTAGACCAGTCTCAGCCCAACGACCCTCTTGTATTCATCTTGATTTCTTCTTTTTTTTCTCCGTGTCCTCCGTGTTCCTCCCTTTTCGCCGGCAGTTCAGGCAGGACAGTTCTTTCCCTTTTCTCAAAACAGTTAACCCGAATTTTTTTATTTGTTCATAGGTAGCAAACCCCTTTTCCTAATTCTAAGCGTTAGGGACTCCCATCCTCGGCGCTCGGAATCTTTTCCCCTGGTGTTTCCAATCTTTTCGAGGATTTTGGGGCAGCCCTGCATGTGATTTTAGATACTCTGAAGACTGACACTTTCGGCTTCCCCACGGCCACTCCTCCCACCCACTGTGCGATTCTCCCGTCCCCCCGCTTTCCCGTCAAGTCTGCCTGCTCCTAGTCTCTGGACGGTTGAACGTCAAACCTTTCGGATGTGGATCACCAACCACCTCCCTTTGTTTGTGAGTGGTCCAGTAGGATATCGACTTTTTCCCGCGGACCCGCCTTCTGACTGCATCTTAACACTGCCCGAGCTTTCACGCTCGACGTCGACCCGGCGCGTGTCGCCCTGCACCTAAGACGTTTGGGCCATTCCTTCTCGATCCAGTATGGCCAACTCTTGCCCATGAACCCCTTTCCGGTCCTCCCTGTAACCAGCAGCTCACCGCTCTCATGGGACGGGTTACCTTCATCCGGTTCTTCCTGAAATCCAATGTCCACGTCTAAGGCGAGCGCTGTCCTTCTCTCTGACGCGGCAGGATTCTTTCGCTACCCCGCCGCTCAGAGTGTGAAGAGCGACGTCAACCCCCCCCCCTCTTTTCGGAATCTGACTTAATCTTCAATCCCGAGGACACAAAGTCGAGTGAGAGCAATAATGCCTTGATGATTCCTTCCAGTTTATCCACGCGTTTTTGCTCGGTGGCTTTTTTCTCCATCCATGAACCCAGGCCCATCTCTGATGAATCGCTTGCTCAGACGCTCCCCGATTTTAAAAAACCGTTGTCCCCCTCTACCCGCATCCATTTAACACCTTACCGCAAACGCCTCACCAGCCCGCACCCCCGTCCCTTCGGGTACCTGCAGGTCTGGTGACCCCCCCTTATAAATCTTAGTTCTAGTCGGGCGAACCGAGAACCGCGCCCCCCTCCCCGATCTCGCCAGCTTGATGCTGCTTTCTTTGCACACGTCCACCCGGTGCGACCTTTCTCCCCGGAGCAATACTAACCCTGAGTCTTCTAAGAGGCGTATGGTTAACTTTTTTCTGATCGGGTTAGATTCTCCAGGAGGCCATTTCCTTTAATCGAATGCCTTTTTGTCGGCACGTTAGACAAACTCTTCACCCCCCCCCAAGAACTCGATCCGGGGGTTTCCCATTGCGGTACTCGATAGTTCTCGTCCTACTGAAGTTCATCACGGCTTTAATGGTGACCCCATTAGATATGTACTCGTGACCACATTATGCCTGGTAGGGGCGGGGCAAGGCGACCAGAAGAAGCAAACCGCGAGGCACCTCCTTGTTTGTCTGGGACGTCTGGTTCTCCCAATGTGTACTTTTCTTCCATACACTACTTACGAATTTGTTGCATATCCCGCTCATGCCCGCGTTTTATTCACCCGGTATTTTCAGCCCAAGACAGCATGTTTCCCTTGCGAGGACTTTCACCCCCCTGACTTCTAGCGTAAATCCGCGAAGGCCCTTTCCTCTCCCCGCTTCCTCCCCGGAACCCCGCCTTGGTCCTTTGTTTTTTCCCCAACCGCGGGCTGTGCGGTTCTCGACCCGACACTTCCTCAACCATGCTAGCCCAGAGAAACCAGGTTCGTTGGTCTTTACCCCGGCCCTTAACCACACATGGCGCTGTAAAGTAACGAACTTGTTTTCATTTGGCAAACGGCACTCTCGATTTCGCCTTTTTCAGTTCAGGCCTTTTCCTTCGGCATTTCGTTGGTGATGGTTTCGGAACTTCTTAACTTGGTGCCCTTTCTCCTATTCGGGTCGTCTCAGGGACCCTAGATGCGTCTTTTGATGGGGGGTCTTGAATCCCCCCGTGACCCATCCTGCCGGACTTTAACCGATAGCCTAGGCTCTTAGAGTGGTGATCTGAAGATCAGTCCCCCCCTGAGCCTCTTTGTTCTAACATTGGTAGTTCGCCCCGACTCTCAGGGGAAGAGTTCATGATGCGTTTAGCGACGCGGGACAGGTGTCACTTGGTAGTTCCTCACGAAGCGACAGAAGTGTTGTTGTGGAGAGATTGAAAGGAGACCAAGGATCTCATGCATTACAAGCCGTTTCTCCGGTGGGTCTTTATACGGTAAGCTGTAGGCCTTTCCCCGGCGGATATCTCTCAATAATCTATTTCTTTCTTGTTAGAGAGTAAAGCTTGACCCAGAGAAATCTTCCCAGTCCCAGACCCCCAGCTCAAGTTTTTATGCGGTGTAGTGGGCATAGATACAGCCCACCCCCCGACGACCTTTGACGATAGATCGTTCCGAAGCCGCCGACATAGGTCCAACTGTCCCTTTCTGTCCCTTTCCGTGCTACGACTCTGGAAATGTTCCCTTCCTGAGATGAGCCCTTCCAAGGTTCTTGACCACACGCTTCGAATGGATGCTCCATCTCCCACCCCCGAGACAGGACATTCGCCTGTCCCCCCCCCCTTACGTGACCCCGGGGCCCTTTGCCCTACCCAGAATCGTAGTAAGAAATATTTAGCCCCAGCTCCTTCCAACCCAAACCCTCGCCCACCCTGTCTACCTTCTCCGCCCACAGACCCCCCACCACCAGACTTCTCCCCAAGAAGCTCAGCGTCTTTTCTCCCACGGAGAAGCCGCCGATCTTTGGAAAAACCTTCTTTCCCCTTTGGAACTCGCGGGCTCTCTGGCAGTTCCCCTGGTGAATTTCCCGGGCCCTTCCCAAAGAAACAGGATAGAGGTTTGAGTCTATCCGCCTTGTGGTTGGGTCATTCGTGTTTCCTTTCATTTTCCCCGCACTCGGTTGTTTCCACGTCGACGTGAGTTAGCCCTGTACCTCCCCCACCTGTGTGAAGCTTTATCTCGCCGCTTTTTCGAGTGTTACCGGCTACCTTTTCGGGAACCGACCAAAGTTTTTTCTGTCACTCTTTCCTTTTGACCAGCTCTTCCCTAGTTGAATGAGATTAATGCATCCGAGTCTACAGGTCAATTTTCTTTAGCTGGAGGTCCCTCCCCCCCCCCTGTCCGACTACACCCAAAACCTCCAAAAGCTGGTTCTTGATGTTTCAGACTGTGGTCTCAACCTGGGCTACAAGGATTTGTCAGATCGGTTCCCGAGGAACTTCCAGGAGTCATCCGCCCAAAGGCAGAAGCCCATTGCTGGAAGAGGTCTTTATCCAGGGCGTCCGGCCCATTTATGTCAACCCTGGACTTTTCCCCTCCCCCCATCCGAGGATTTTATCTGGCCCCTCTTGACTGGTATCAGCCTCGTCACCCCTGCAGTTGCAGGAAATCTGATGGCCCCATGAAACCCCTTTTTAAATCCATCATCCCCCCAAAATAAAGTCCCATACCCGTAATCGTCGCGCCCATCACGTCCTTTGACCCGCTGATCGGCTTTCTGAACTTCTTCAGCAGAGTACTCGCAATTGGAGGGTGCAAGAACCGCTTCCCAAGATTCAGCCCCTCGGCTACGCCGTCCTCTAGTCAGTCGACCTTCCCCCGGCTACGAGATTGCTCCAGATTCTCAAGCTTCATGTTTGGCAGCCCTGGGATTTGGAGGCTTTGTCCTTTGGTTCTTTTCTTTACGGCCTAAGATGCATCGGCCCAGGGGGGGGTTTATTGTTTCGAGGGTCTCGGCTGCTGCCAGAGAACAGTCTTCCTCCCCCTTTTCTAAGGTTTCCCGAGGCATCCGCGCACCGGGTCTCACCACGGCGGCTTTACTCTAACTTATTCTCCGTCCCGCGCCTAGCTTCGACCTTTGAACCTGTTTTTTTCTTTTTGATAATTCCTAGCCGCTCCATAGCTTTTTTTATTCTTCGCAGGGCCTCATGAGCGGTTATAAAAAGCCTTTGCCGGTCTGACCGTCTGCCCAGAACTACAGTCTGCCCCTCAGCTTTTACCCTGGCTCGCCCTCTACCCAGAATTGCCCCTACCCGGAATGCTTCCTCCTTTTGCGCATTTTTTGCCCTCCCTGCGTTAACATGTTTCCTCTTCCCTTTCCCTATGCTCTTTTTTCTAAGTTTAGGTAAACGGCGACGTTTAGTCCCTGTACAGTTGGGGCAAGAGGATCGAGTCACTTCTGGGCAGAACTAGTCGTAGGGGCAGTGCCCCCGACAGTAAGAAGAACACGGACTTGACTGACGAGTAAGAGCCCCCGCCCAGCCCCCAAAGGTTTTTTCCCAAACAAAAGATGACTCTGTACTGAATCGGACGTATTCGGCCATGATGGGCACACCCCCCCCGTTCGAGGTATCATCTCGGTTTACCCAACACCCAGAAACCCGGTTGTTACTCCCCATCCCATTTTTCCCGCGCCCAGCCCCATCCCTTTCACCAGGAAATTTTCTGAAGGCCCCCCCTTCTCCCTCCTATTTGAATCGTGGACCTTTTTTTCCCTTAAGCAGTGTTGAGTTTCGGTGAACCCCCTACCGTGCGGCTTCCTCGTTCCCTCCCGCCTGCAAGCCAAAAATTTTCGAACCTTTGGGTTTACCGTCGCGCTCCGGATTCCGGCTCGAATGTTGGCCATTCCCGCGGGTTATCCTTCTACTGGACCCCGAAGGGTTTTCGACCCTCCCCCCTCTCAAGCCGTGTCACCACGAACTCTTTTTTTTGGCTGTGACCCCAGTTGCGTTGCTCCACCCCCCTTACGCCTGCTGCCTGGAACTGCAGGTCTCTGACACCAGCTTTACCCCCCCCCCAGGATTAGACGACAGCCCTCAGAGATGACAACATCTTTCTCGTTTAAAGATTCTATAATAGTGTTGAGGAGTCAATACCTCCGAGCCCTTCCCTCAGGTGAAAATGCTTAGGAAACCCTTTTCTAGTCTGACATTTTAGACTTGTTGAATGCCATGGAAGCTAGTGTAAGTCCAGGAGACGTCCCCAAACCTAGAGACAAGCACTGTCGCGTGCAAACTAAGAAGGATCGAGAAGGCCCGTAGCTCTCTCTTTCACCCGGGAGGCTCCTAAGTGACTTCAGGGTAACGGTTCTTTTCAGCCACGCATGCCTTTGGAAAGGACTCGTCCTTATTATAATACCCACCCTTCGACGCTCCGAAATTCCCCCACCCACCCACGTCACCCCTCCCAAGCGAGGTGGTGATAAGTCCTGCATCCCACCAAGTCGAAGGCAGGCCTGTCCCAAAACGATTGGATGGCAGGAGATGAAGTAGTAGCTGTAACTCTCCACTGTTTGCAGTCCAAGCCGACTGCCGTGGCTTTTTCTCTTGCTTCCGTTTCCTCCTCCCCGGCCCGAAACTGTTCTTGGCTGGGGAAGTCAGGCCGTCTCCGCTCGGCAGTCTCTGCCCTTGCCCACAACCAGAATCAAGTTTTTTCTTTCTTTCTCCCTTGGTAGTTGTCGCTTGATTCTTAATTTGCGACCGGCGGATCTTTTTTTGCAGGTTCTCAACCTACCGGCGATTGGTCAAGATTCCCAAGTCTCTCCCAGTACCCCCCCTGCAGATATTTCCTCCGAATCGGGGCGAATTTTCGAACATGTAGTTTGATAGGTCTCGCACACCGTCCCGTTGTGGGTGGGGTTCAATGGCGTCGACCCTCTTGTTGTGGTAGCCTTATTCATTTTTTTTTTTTTCGGTTTCTGGTTCCGCCGTACGGACTCTTTTTTTTTTTCTTTTTCCTTCCCCACTTCGACGTTTTGACTTCGATGCCGTGGGTCAGGTTCCGGCGTGGGAAATCATCGACGAGGATAGACATCTCTTTTTTTTTCTTTTTTGAAACCCATCAACCCCACGGACATGTTGGGCCCCTTCCCGCACGCCCCCCTGCTTGCGTGTCATTAAAAGTTGCTCCGCCTAGAGCTTGTGAACTAGGTCGATTTGGAGTCGTTAGTCCTCGGTCAACGTAATCTAAAGCCTTTTTCCCCAGAGCTCCCTACGGGTCCTGACACTTAAGTTCTTGTTAACCTTTCACACCTTGTGCTCCATCAAGCCGAGATGTGCGTTCTCGGAACGCATCATTTCGATCCGGTTTTCTGGAGCTGCCTGGATTCCTTTTACCCAAATACCGGGTCGTTATGCCTTTCAACCGTCCATCAGTTCTACCCCCCCCCTGAAAGGTGTGTGTCATTTCCCTGATTAGAGTTAAGTCCGATGCTCAGCCGCCACCTCCTCTCGCCATCCTCAGTACTCGGTGTATGTCCACAGCCCCACGAAAAGGCACAACCATCAAATTTTGGCAGGATGTCATCCACGCACAGGCATTCATTTGCACTCGGCCACGCTCCCCTCCCGTTTTGGCGCGCTCTTTTTTTTTGCCCATCCTCTATTTCCTCAAGGCGTCGGAAGACCTGGCACGTGTGGCATCGGCTTGACTTTTTTTGAATGCACGTTGGTGTTGTCCTTAACTGTTACGCTACGCCGCGTCGTGATTTTTCTTCACCAACTTCGTCTTGTTGGCCCGTAAGTCACGAAGGCTCGTTTGAAATATTCATGCCGTCGAGCCAGTTGCCGCGGGCCCTAGTTCATGACTCCCGCCTTCGTCGTCTCCGTCCCTTTAGAGGATTCGAGCTTTTCTTTCAAAGGGGGAACATCTCGATTCAGTATTTAGTTGTTTTTAACTAACCAGCAGCGGGTATCCCGGTCTTTTCGGAAGGTAGTTACCAAGTAGTCTTTTTCCCTTTGATCCGCACTATTCCTCCGCCCCCTTCGCGCCTCGGACTCGTCGTTCCTCGTTTGGCCTACGATGGCCCCGAATTTTGAGAACGGGTTCATCCGTTGAGCGCTTTTGCTGTCCTATTCTACGCTTCTCTGCTTTAAGTCTTTTTTTTTTGAGTTGAAGTCCTTCTGCGGAACGTGTGCCCTACGCCTGAGGTGTGTGGAAGATTGATTCCCTTCTTTTTTTCCTTGTTGATGTGAAAAACTTTTTTTTAGCCGCTCCTGGGCCGGCTTGTTTTATCTGTAAGACTGTTGGTTCTGCCGGGCCTCCCTCGAAGCCGGACAAATGTTGCGTCTTGCCTGGAAAGTGTTCTTTTGGTGGTCGTCTCGGCTGCGGTTGCCGGTTTGAATGGTTCTTTGCTGAAAATGGTCTATGACAAGGAAAGCCTTATCTCTAGTGAACATCCATTCTGGACGGTGTTGTTGTACCGGAACGGTGCAGCTTGCGTGAGAGATCTCCCCCTTTTTTTTCTTCCCTAATTATCGACTGATCCTTTCAAAATGCTAAGGGAAATTTCACTTTGAATAGAGGTCCATATCTTGAGCGGTAAATCGATTGCCCTTTCGTTCCCGTTCCGCCCAGCCCCTCTCCCCCCTTTTCCGTCCAGCCGTGCCCCCCCCCTAAATTAAGGGGATATTCCCCCCGAGAAGGTTGACCTCGTTTTGTCATTAAGTCATGAAAACAATTCTCCCATACAAACACTGTCTGACCAGTAACCTCTAGCAGTTGGGAACCCCTCTCCTCCCGACAAAGTCCAATAGGAACCCCCTTTTTCAGGTCTGCGACAGGGTCTCCCTTGATCTCCTCCTACCCTCCTGATCGTCTGATCCGTTCGAATTTCTTCCCAGATCCTTTTATCACAGTTTTTTGCGACATCCCCCCCTTAAGTATGATTTGTCCCTGGATTAATGATATTTTATCCATCGGCGCGGCCTGCCTCACTTCGACTGAGGTCGGATTTGAGGAGGCGAGCCTTTTCCAGCTTCGGCACGGTGGTCTGCCACTCGTGACAACTTTCTTTCTTCGACCCCGGAGGATGGGTTCACCCCTGGGGAGATTTTCCAACCCTCTGTACGCTAGTGGACCTAAAGGACTGTCCTTCATCTCCGTAAGCTCGCGCCGCGTTTTTTCAAGCCACCGACACCGGCTTTTTCGCGGGCCCGACTCTTTCTTCTCCCGCTCAATTTTCCTTTCCTTTCACAAACTCGGTTTGTAATCCCTTTTTTTTAGAAACGCGCTGGAGACAACAAAGTGTTTTCACAGCTTAAAGCCGCCCGTTCGCCTAAGTGTCTTCGTCTTCTACGCCCCGCGGATATAAGGCCCCTTTTCCCCCCCACGTTCCAAGCTTAGTCTTCCCAATGAGTGTTTGGTTTCTTTTACGCATGAATCCGGTTCGTGGATGACATTTTTCAACGGTTTGTGTCAGCTTCCTTCCCTTCTCGAGGTTTTCCCCCTGTTCCCACCGGGACTAGTTTTCTTTCGGGCTCGTAGAATCGAATCTCTCCATCCCTCGGGACCCCTGTCCGGGGTCACCCTTGCCCCAAATCGTTTTTCATAGCCTTTTCCCCTTTTAGAACTAGCGACCGGAGGTTTGTCCTTTCCCCGGCGCGCCTCTCCACCGACTACGGCCTCGACTTTTTTATAGCTTCCCGCGACCTCCCCTGCCCTTTTAGATTTCCCTTTGCCTCTAAAAGGAGTCAACAACATAAGACTAGGTCTCAAGATAACATTTTTCTTTTATCGACAACTCTTTCTAGATCGACGGTCAATCACTCTTTCGGGTCTGAAGCATCCCCCCACTTCACATCATGATTTTCTCCAAATGGTGTTGCCTTTTACCTGAACCATTTTTGCGGGCCCCCCTACGTCATTCGTCGACTTTTCCTGTCCACTGCGTGACACCCAACAGTTTTTGCATAGGGTTCCCCAAGTACACCCCTTGATAGTCCCACACGGCGTACCGCGACACTCTCTCATCTGACCAGCCCCATTTCTCCTCCCCCTTTAACCCTCGCCCGACCCCCCTTTTTTTCAAGGTCCCTGAAACAGACAGCCTTTCGACTTCCTCCCCTCTTCCGTCCTAGCTCTTCCCGGGTGCTTTTCCCCTTTATCCCCCCCCCTTCTTGGTGGGCCAGTCACCAGATCAGGTGTCCTTTTTCCGACTTCGTCTCTCCGCCCCACTCCCCCCACCTCCCCTTGATTAAAACGCGGGTCTATGTTTTTTTTCGCCTGCTGCCTAAGCCTGACTCGGCCTTTTCTTCCCGGCGTGCCTGTTGCTGGGTGATCCGTCTCCCGGGAGTCCCTTCGGCGAGGCGTTCCAGCAGTCGTTCCGCTTCTTCCTCCAGAGAATAGCACTAAAGCTTTTTCTTTAAGACCGGGAGGGAGACATTTTTTTCCTTTTTAACTGCTCCAACACCTCTTGCCCTTTTGGACGTGTCGGTGCCTTGTCCCCGGCGTCAGGAGTTTCCGAGGAAGACGCTTTTTTTCGGGCTCACGGGTCCCAGACCTTTGAGCGTCTTCGGAGTCTTCCCCCCACGTTTCCCAGTCGGCCTTTGTCCCTCCTTCGAAGCTCGCCGGAGATTAGCACTCTTCTGGATGTTTCCTCTGGTCTGGCCACCTTCCAAGTTCTTTCAGGATAAGAAAATTGTTGCGCTCGTTTGCACTTCCCCCCCTCGCGCTGCTCCTACCCCAGATTCACGGAGGAACGGATAGCCGAGAAGACACCTCCCCTGTACCATTTTATATGATTTTTTTTTTCCCTGTCCTCTCGTTAGCCTGAGGGTAATCGTTTTATGGTTGCACACCAATTTTTTCCAACCCTCCCCCCCCCCCGCGCCGGGTTCCACGTTCCTTTTTCATCGCGTCTAACCCCCCCGTTTCTACCGTCCCCCCTTATTTGACCGACTTGCTTTGAGAGGTTAAGCAGTTTTTGAGTAACCGTGCGAGTCCTCCCATTTTGGGGGTTCAGGAGGTCCTCCCTGTTCTTGTTTAGATCGCGGAATGCATACCTTTCGTCAACGAACCCCCGGTTTTATCCTTGATAGGAGTTTACCAGCGGGCTGGCAGTTATGCTCCGGGTAACTTGGGGCGTGGAAGGACCCCCTGAGGAGTGACCCCACAGAATTCGTGTTGTTGGTCCTAGATGGTTCGGCAAGGAACCGTACCGACATTCCTCGAACAATCTTTGGTTTTTGACAGTTTCTCGTCGCCTGTCAGCTTGGACCCCCGCCTTTGACATGCAATTCCGTATGGCGGCCCGACTGTTCGCTCTCCCCGGTTTTTCCACTTCCTTCCTTAACCCTTCCTTTAAAGGGGTTTTCGACAACGAAGACTAACACCATGAAGATCACATGGGCAAGGCAGTGAAACAGGATAAAAGCTCTAATGACTTTTCTGTCCCATGTTTTCTGGTCAAGTACAATCCCAATGAGTTACGGTGCCTCTTTCGACGCCTTCACGGAGAGGCCCTCGGAAGGTCTTGCTAGCCTTCCCTACCTAAGGCCTGGATTCCTTTGTCCACCTCCTTTCTCGTTTACCACTTTTTTGTTTTTTACGACCCGAGCGTCAAAGCCTTTTCTTTCATTCTATGGATCACGAGCTTATCTTTACCGGAAGACTGTCGATGACCGGTTGGTCTTCTCCATTTTACGTTTCCTTACCCCGTTCGGTCCCCCCCCCAACAATTTTGATCCAGTCTAAAGAGACCCACCTCCCTTGGGACCGCAGCGCCTCTTTCCCCGCCGCCCCGAACTCCCCTCATCTGGAACCAGAATCTTTGAATGGGCGGGAGCGGCCATCCCCCTCTATCGACGCGGGGAACCTCTATCCTGACTGCCAAGCCCCCTTTTCCAAGATATCACTATGCCTGGGGCGTCAACCACCTGCAAACCGCTCCGCCCCTAGAATGTTTACGTGCGTACACCTGAGATCTCCGAGTTTGTCTGGTTACTTTAGTTGTTTTGACGTGCTGTAGACCCGAAGGTTGTCCTTTCTCGAGGGAGGGTCGAGTTGGCACATGCAGTGCGGTTTTAGGCAAGTTCGCCTCCAGGCACCCCCACGACGCGACATTATTTCTCCCTAAAGGTTGGGACAGCCAGTTCTGCCGACTTTAGTCGCCCCCTCGGAAAGGCCCGACAGGTGAAGAAGGATTTCATTGGTACCCCCCCTACCACTGTTAGGCAGATTTCTTTGCCGGGACCCGCATTGACCCGATTTTTTTCCCAGACCGACTCCCCAAATACAGTGGGTGATTTGCCTACATCGCGCTGACTTTCCGTCCGGCCAGTCCACTTCTTCCCTCTCCCTAGGATAATCCCCGTGCTCATTCCGCGGCTAGCTTCACAGACCTTTATTTCTTTCGCCAGCCCCCCACACTCCCCTCTGGGTTCGGTCTTAATTTTAACGTGTTCAGCCGGTTTTTTCCCCTGAGATCGCGGTCTGACATCCCTTTCCCCTCTCTTTTGCGACGAACCTATTCTTTCGTCGGGACCCCCCGTCAACCTCGGGTTTCTTGTTCCGAGGTCCCGTACAACTTTAACGTCTCGACCCCACGTAATCTCGGTGGTGGTCTTCCGGACATTTCACCCCCCCCCGTTCCCTTTTGCCGCCCGTCCCCCAACCCTATCTTTTAGTTCTCGTTTTTTACCCCCCTTCTCGCGGAGTCGCCCTTTTGGTATACGGAACGGCTTTTCTTTGTCTTGTTTTTCTGAGCCGGTCTTCCCCTTTTGCCGGTCTCGTGATGGGGTAAGGTGCCCACCGTAGTCCCCGTCTTTGCATGGCGGGCTCGGGGTTCAGTCCTTTGCCCATTAGCTTGAACGGCCTGTTTGCGTTCCCTATCCTCTTTTTTTCTCTTTCTCCTCTTTTGGTCCTGGAAGGAGTCGAGGTTTAAATTTCTAGCCTTCTTTTCTGCCCTCGGTCAGCGGAGGTAACTTCTTGCTATCTCCTCTGACGCGGACCTGCTAGGATTAAAGCGCATCCTTACTCCCGGGCGGATGTTTGGTGGCGTCTGAGTTCGTCTCGTGTCCCCGTTTTTTTCCCTAACGGTGTAGAATCGGTTGAAGTGCCGCTGTCGCAGGACTCCCACAGTTCAGGCATCTCTTATTCTGTACTCCTGGGGATAGAAGTGCTGACCGGCGAACAGACTTAACTTCCCGACCCCACCCCTTTAATCCTCTGGTTACTCATTTCTTCTTGGGAAGCCGGGCACTCGACGACCAAACTAAGATGGGAGAGATCCCTTTTCTTTACCCGAAAGAATCGTAACATGACCTGGGTTAGATACCATGCGGTCCTCAAATGCTCCCGCGAGTTCTTCCTGAAGTTCTTACCCCACCGCGTCGCCGGACTGTTCCCACTGCGAAACACCTCCCACAACGCCGTCTCCCCCCAACCTCCTTTCCCGAGACTTGGGCACTTTCCCTTCCCCCCCGCCCCCCGCCTCTTCCCCCGCCGACTTCATGGTCCATTCCCAAGCCCACATCCCTCTACCCGGCACCGTTCCTACAAGTCTCCACCGACCCATCTTCAAAGCCAGCTAAGCCGTGAGACTCCCCCCCACAACGGTTCCCCCCTCCAGAATTTTAGCATTCTAAAACATCTTGAAACGACAATCCGGGGTCTAGGACTGGCGGTCACTTCGTCACATTTTGTCTGTGCCCGTTTTGGTTAGACAGCCCGCGGCTGCTTTCTAAGCAGACCGTTGCTGAAGGCTTTGGTTAGGTTTCCTTAACCGGCAGGTGTAACCCAGACTCCGCTCGGTTCCTTCAGTACCTTGCCCTCTCTTTTTCCCCGCTGTTTCCTCCTCCCTTGCTATGTGGCCAAAGGCTCACGTACCCTTGCAACACTCAACCCCACAATCTGTCGTGGATGCCGAAACTATCGTTCTTGAAAGAACTCCCTTTAATGATCTGGATATGTACATCCTTCTTTCTTCTTCCTTAAAGCCAGACCTTTCCATGACCTCCCCCTCCTTCCCTTGCACAGATGTGACAACGCCCATGCAACCGGCACTCTTGTCAACTTTAAGAGTTTTGCTGATGATGGCACTCGAAAATACGGCAAAAGTGCCGGAACCGGAATGGTTATTGGGGGTCATCTACATTCGCCGTGTGCCCGCCGGCTTGCCCGAAGCCTGGAGGCTCTTCCAGGTTACGACAGACTCCCTTGCCCTCCCCATGGACTGATTCCCCCCCCTAGGGGGCTTCAAGTGACTCTGACCCCGGCCTCTGACAGACCTACTAAATCCCTCTCTTCAGTCCGGCCTGTCCCTCCCAAGAAAAAACACAATACCTGTAACCAGACTCCCTCGTAGAACTCAGGTCTTTTCTTTTTCCTTTCGTGAGGCCTCCAATCTTTCAAGTAGTCCTCGGTATTTGTCAACTGGCAGTGTTGCATCCCGTTCTAGAAGAAGGGTCTCGATTTCCCCCGAGGGGCTGAGCGAGGGTTCAACGACGGATACGAGAGGGAGAGAGAGCAAGCAGACATGGTAAAGCAGTCCAGGTGCTACCGGGTGGCGCTGGGTCCTCCGTTCCTGAAGATCAGCTTGCTTTCAACTTGGCACTTTGTCGCTTTGAAGCGTCTAGGCTCATCAGGGTTAAGTCTTTTTCCCTTCTGGAACGGTATGCCATTCTTGCCTCCTGCTCCCCCCCAGCGCTCCCCACTGCTGGATCAGGCCCTTGCTCATACTGAGGATGACTCGGTTCCCCGCTTCGGTGGGCCCTCTGTCCCTGCCTTTTCGTCGGCCGGTCTTCCCTATTTTCGTCGCATATTCCCACGGCCTCTCCAGTAGGAGCCAAACGCCGGACGACGACCTGAGACAGCGCGGACCTTTCCCCGACTCGCCCGCGATGTTCCATTCCCCTCCCTGTCGTTTGACCCGCCGCATGGACTTCTATTTCTCATCTGAACTCCAGTTCCTCCGTTTACTTTTCCCCGTGTCCTTCCCCGTGAGAGGTCTACAGTTAAAGTTGTCCGTGGTTACCATGTCCTGAGGGTGCCAGCACTTCTCCCCGCCGTCGGGGGCCCCAGCCGCTGTATGGTGTCCCGTGGCCGGGCTACCCGTTGCAAGTCAGTCTCGGAAATGAACTCGTGTGTACCCCCCCGAGTCCCCGGTTAGACGCTGCCGGCCTCTTGTTACCGTCCTGCCCCTGGTTCGGGGACACGGAAAACCACAAGAAGTCGAGTGTTGATTACCAGTTTTATTCACCCGAAGTAAGGACTTCGAGGGCCATTCCCCTTGCTACAGAAAGCGGAATCGCCTCACTCCTCTTCTCACCAATGTTCTTTTAGTTGCATACCTACAGTTCTGCTTCCTCTTCTTCATTCACGAATTACATCGTTACTCTATTTGCCGCCCCCCATTACACTTCCCCTGAACGCCGAAGTTTCCCCTTCATTCATGCGTGCACGGCTCTTCCCGGTTCTTTTCCTTTTAGTCCTCGGTTGTCCCCTCTTGAATTCCCTCCGGGTGCGACGCGACGTGGTAACACCTGAATTCGCTTGTCTTGTTTGAACCAGTTGTTTCTTTTTCCCCCCGAGACTGTGCCACCCAGGTCCAAGGTTCCCCACTCCAGGCTAAGACAACCCCCCTCTATGTCCCCTTATGTATGTGTTCATCTCAGTGTACTACACTTTTTAGTCGACTCTCAACACATTCCCGCATGAACTGCTGGAACTCGCTCTCGCAAACCCGCCGAGGACTCTACTCTTTTTCGTTCCGAATCTCCAGGAAACAACCAGACTCATCAGATGCTATTGCTATTTATTTTCCCCTGTCTATTGAGCTCCTCAGGTTTGTCCGACACGACTTCCCTCGGGTCCACTTTTTTTTTGGACCCTTCCCCCTCAGGTTATTTTTTCACCCAGATCCGCGTGCACGTGCTTCCAGAAAAACCCTTCCGCCTTGAAGACCTTCCCACCCCCGCCTCACTGAGCAAGGACAGTGTTTTTTCTAAGTTCCTACCGAAACCAGGGGACTCGGCCGTCTTCATCGGCCCCCCCCTCTCTTTACGATCACGAGTAGTTTCTTAGCGTTAACTACTGCCTCCTAGACGTCAGATTGACGTCATTGGGTGATTTATTTTTCAACCCTCCTCCCCCGCAAAGTTTTCGACGGAAGCGTACTTTCTTCGAACATTCCCCGGGCATTGTCACAACACACACAAAGTCTTTGTCCCGTCTCAGGTTCTTTTTTTCGTGGGTCTATGACCCCATGTCATGGCTCGGTGTGTTGTTTTCCCCCATAAGGCCCCCCGATGTGGGCCCCTGTCGAGGAACAGTTTGCTCCGAACTTATGCTCCTTCCGCTATGGCTCCCTTCAACCTGGGGCTTCGGCGGCTTGCCACTGCCAGGATTTGCGCTTCCAGGGGCAAGTCCCGTTTAGGCTCGCTGATTTCCCACCTTTTCTGTGGGAAGACGTTTCTTTTCCCATGATCTTAATCATTGCCTCTGACTTTTGAGGAGAATTGTCAGGTAGTCCTTTCACGCGTTTCGTGTCAATGATGAAGTCCTTCAGTGGCCCTTTTAAGTTCCCACTTCCATGTTTCCTTTTTCCACCAGGTCTTCTGCACTTTTTTTTTTGTCCTTCTTAAGACCCTATATTCTTGCTTGTCTTCTAGAGAGCGTTAGACACTCACCGCCCACACGTACTTTCTGAAGCACTTCCCCTGTTCCGTCGTTATCTGTTTATTTTTCTCCCTCTGAGCTGTTAGTGATGAACAGAACAATGTGCTTCCTCACCGCACAGTATATGGGTCTTAAAGACGAATCTCGTCAGGCTGATTCGTATGGAACCACTATAGCCTGGGATCGCGTCTCGAAACACCACTTTTCGAACCCGCCGGCCCACCATAAATAGATCCCTTGCAAACCTTTTTTGACCACCGTCATTTGTAAGGCTTAGAGTCTCTCGTAGGATCAGTTTCAGAACACAGAAGTCTCAGGACGCTTCCTTGTTTCTTCTGGGTACAGCCGCCAAAGAACCTCCTTCCCCCCCCAAAAAGTTCGGAGTCTCCCCCACATGAACCAGGCTCCTAAGCCGACCCCCCTCCCGTCGAGGATGACTGTCGGGTGTTCCGTTCCAAGGGAACCGGCCTTCTAATACGTGACGACAGTCCCCTCCCTCACTCAGAAGCTCTTATCTCTCTTCCATTTGTGCTTGTTGATCACGTTGGTTTTTTCTTCCAGGAACCCGAATTTCAAAGCGGCTTCGTCGTCGGGATTGGTTCCAAATCTGGGCTTAAGACGTCATGGACTGGACTCCTTGTTCACGAACTCGTTAGCTTCGCGTCTTTGCGGGGCGAGTTGTCCTTTCAGCCCTCCTCGAAGAGTTTTTTTGCTCTAATTCGTCTTCGAGGTCCGACTTTTCGTAAAGGCGTTGTTGAACCATCTCCCGTCTCTTCCCCCAAGAAGATTTTTCCCGGGATGGGGGTCGCGGAAGCCTGTTTTTCTCCAGTTCCCGTAAAGGATCGCCTGTATGCATGCCCACTCTCCCCCACTGCCATGCTCACTCTAGTTCCTCTTGTCCCCTCTGGGTCTGATCAGAACACCCACCGCCTCAGACGGGAATGCCAGTTTTCTTCTTTGAGCGTGGCCGAGTAAGACCTTGACTCCGTCAAGGTGTGCTGGAGGTCAGCTTTTATGCCGCAGAACACTTTTCGTGTTGCCCCTGGCAGCCCTTGGTTTTTATGTTTGAGGCCTTCTTTCTTTTCTGTTTTCGGGTTATGAGCTGTGTTTCCCCCCCAAAACTTCTCATCCGTTCCTGGTTTCCGGGTTGTATATGGTTTTTTTTTGAAGACTTGTTTGTGGCTGCGGAATTCCCTCGTGACGCTTCCCTTCCTGATTTCCTGGTCCTGGTCCTTCTGAGTGGGTCCCCTCTTTCCCCGGCCTTTGGTCTGGGACTTGTGATGGAACTGCCGTCGCCGGCCCCTTTTTTACCCTCTCCTCTTCTTCGCTCCTTCACGATCCCTTTACCGGCTCCACGTGCTGGAGAAGCCTTCTCCGTTTTTTTGAGATCTTCTCCAGCGCCGCACCGTTAGCCATTTACTCTCGTTCCTCTTCCCCCTGGCCCCGCGAGTAGACTTGCTTGATTTCCCAGTTCAGTCACATTCCACCCGGAGTGTCTTTCCTCCCCCTCCCCCTGGCCAGGGCCGCGACCCGCATCCTTGCCGTGGCCTTCTGTCCGCGGAATTCCCTCTCTTCACCCCTCCTTACCCCCAACTTGTCCAGTCAGATGATTGGGTCCTCCCCAGGGAGCGAAACCGCCCTCCGGTCCTCGCGTGGCCAGCACACACTGTCGGACGGCGTCACTAAAAGGTTTTTCTCCAAGTTACTTCCCTCCAGTTCCTTTCTTATGTATCCATCGTCCCTCCCCGATCGCATCAGGCGAACTGACTTTTCGATTGTCCTTTGGCGGGTCGGCTCACTTGCACGCTATTGTCTCCAGCGGTCTTCTCCCTCTTATCCTTTGGATTCTTTGCGAGGTCATCGATCCTGTTATCCTTAACCAGGTTTTTGAATCTTTCGACACTCGTTTCGAACGCTCTGTTGACGTCCCCTCCCTGACTCTTCTCAATTATTTACGACTGACCATCGAATCTGATTAACCCTTTTTGACCCTTCTCCCCGACGCCGGCGTGATCTCCGAGGACGCGCCCCTCCCCCTTGCTTTGCCTCTCCCTCAGAGTTTTTCTTCCCGTGATAGTGGAGTGACTCCCCCCACGCGTGTTTTTAATTCCTCCCTAAGCCGCGTTACTTTCTTAAGCCCTTACAAGCCCCCCCCCACCCACCGTTTATGGCGCACCTTCCCCGGCACCAGAATTTACAGGTCGCCGAGGGTATCTTTATTTAGACGCCGTTTTTTTTGCACCGTCTTCCTCTTCCGTTTCCCGTTACCGAGATTATCCTAATTGTCGATTGAGTGCTCTTTCCTAATGATTCTTCACATCCGTCAAAGTTTGCGGGGGGAGGCCTTCCTTTCTGTAGGGAGTGTCCAGCCCCAGATTCGAGAATTAGATCTTCTTGGGAGGTTAGCGCCTCCCTTATTAATCCCCTTGAAAATGACGGGTCAACGTGCCCCTTCTTTCCCATAATCTCACTTCTAAGGTTCTTCCTCCCGAAGACTTCCCTTTGGCGTTGAGCGCCGCAGACCCAAGGGACCCTCGAACTTGATCTTCTCCCCTCCGACCCCCCTTTTATAGAGTTTTTAGGTAATCCTTGGAGGTCCACCACAACCCGAGAGGGCTACACTTTATCGTCATTGCTCCTCCTTACCGGATGCCTGGCACGTTCCGTTTAACCACTCTTATCCCGGTATAAAGAATATATAGGTGCCGACTCTGGCCAACGTGCGGCCCGAAAGGGTGCGCTTCTGTGCTTGTCCTGCTGATCAAGTACGTTATCCTCTAGATGGATTCCAACTTTTTTTCCATTCAACCTTGAGCCTCAACTTCTATTTTTTCCCAGTACTTCAAGATTCACTACGCGTCCCCCGAGACACGCATTCCCCCTGACCACTTCCCCCCCCTCTCCTTTGACGCGACCACAAGAGGTCTTGGGTCCAGCGCTTAGACAAACGCCAGTTCGAATTAGAAATCATACCTTCCTCCTCTGCCTGGAGTCGGATTCTTTCCCCCCTTTTCCCTTACCCTGTTTGCCCGCCATCCTGTCACCCCGTACGTGCCCCGTCGCAGCCCTACTTCTCCCAAAGGGCTGGACCCCGCGGATGGCTCTTGTACGGCCGACTGGCTGCGAAGATGAATCAGTCGTCTCCCCGGCGTGCCTTTCTTTCGCCCGCAGTTTCATGCCCCCGTTCTTTTAGGTTGCGAGTTGAGTGTTCGTTACGACTTACTTTCCCTCTTAATAGCCAGGGGTTTCCTTCGGGATGACCCGGGCCTGCCCTCTGGTGTCGGACGACAACGGATCCACCCCCTCTTGCTTTTCCTTGTCTTGAAGTTTTTTTTTTCTTCCGGTTGGACCCTTGACCCAGGTAAAGTTGACAAAAGAACATGTGCCGTCCCAGCGGAAACTTGGACCGTCGTTTCCCTTTTGTCCGTCCCTGACCTCTACGTCCAATGCCCCTGAAGGTGCTGCTCCCTCGTCCGGTTTATGGACCCAGTGCTAGCTCTTCCTCAGGTCCGCTTAGCGCGTCCGCGGCCGGGTGCTTTCGAGCTGTGCCAGCAGTTCCTTTGCGCCTTCTTAGGAGTAGCCACCCCGTCTTTCCCGGTCTGCAATTTTCCACGGAGAATAAAATGCCCTTTTGTAATATTCTTTCTTTTCGTGTCCCCGTGGCCATCCTTTTTCGCCGGCAGCATTCTGCCATGTTCTTTTTTTAGTTGTTTTTTTAAAGTAAAAAATTCCCGACCGTGTTCCAGTCTTGATCGCGTCGACCCCAACTTCGTTTCTACGGATCCCCTGCGTTACTTTTGCCCCAACCTCCCCCGGTCTCTCCTACCCAGGACTACCGTAAGTGAGGTTCACTTCCCCCCCCATGGGGTTTTGAGGTATGATGTAACGCCTTTTTTCGCTGACCTCCCCTCACCCTACGCCTTTTTCGACGCCCTGCTCACGTTTTTTCGTAAGGCAGCTCCATTTTCGTTCCGCAGTGATCCGCGACGGCGTCTTCCCTTTCGTTTCGCACGTACACGAGTTCCTTTTTTCCCATTAGTGTGTTTCGTCCGAGAGTACCTCGACCTACCAGGGACCTTTTCCGGATCCTCCCTTCCAGCTCCCGCCATCTTTTTGGAAAAGTTACTTTTAGTTCCCGATTGACGTCGCTCAGCGTGCGCCACTGAACCCTACTCTTTGCCAGAAGGTTTTTCTCGATAGGTTTTTCAGCCTGCCTTTCCCGCCTAAAACTTGATCCCCCCCCCCTCCCAGTCACAGCCAACGGCACCGGCGGCACTTTTTTGAGTACCCCTGGTTACCCACGCGTAAAAATTTTGGTAAAACTCGCGGCTACTTCTTTTTGCCTTTCCTCTATGTGTGATCTTCCCCTCGCGGAGACCGACGCCTTTAAGGGAAGAGAGCTCCCGCTTGCCAGGCAATACCGTCGGTGACGAGCACCGACTGGCACCTGCTGATCCTGGCGCGAAGAAGCCTGTCTCTTCTTCCCTGGATCCCGCGTGTGTCTTTGGGCGTTCTTCCTCCTTTTGAATCACCGGGCCCATTAGAACGTCTTGGGCCTCTTTTTTTTAAACCGGCTTTTACGTCCCAAGCGACGCTTACGGCCTGTCCCGCCCCCAACGCCGCCACACGCCTCCCCTGCACCTCGTTTCCCTCCCTTCGCGGTTCCTCAACTCGGTTGCGAACATTTTTTTTCTGCCGCGCCAGTGAGTGCTTTTTTACCTGCCCGTCCGCATCCGAATGGCCCTTTGTAATACGAGCAGCTCCTTTCCCTCACCTGAGTCGGTCTGTTTCCCTTTGTTTGTTCTGGTTGGGCAGCTGCTCGAGTTTAGTCCTTGGGCCGGGGCAGGTTCCATCCCATGCACCCACCCTCTTCCCTCCAGCCAGCCCCCGTCAATTCAGTTCTCGGTCTCCCCTGGATTCGTCCCATACTGATTTCTCCTTGGGAATGGCAATTTATTAAAATTTTCGTGGTCAGGGGAGGTCCCTTTGTAAGCGGATTTTTTCACTCCACCGCATCTCCCCCCCCACACGCTATTTTAAAAGGGATGGTGGAGGAGTATGATCCTTCGGAAATGAGGTCAACAGTCCAGATAGTCCTTCAACTGCCTGAATAAGGTCCATATTCCTCCTTCCTTCCCTTTCGCTGCAATTTTTCCCTATTTAGTTCTCCTGAACACACACCCTTGCATGGGAGTTTTCTCTTTCGTGGAAAAACGTAATATCGGCCGGTTTCACAGCTTACGGCGGCGTCGCACTTTCCACTCTCTTTTTTCTTGTCCCCCCTTTGCAACCGCCCTGCCGGCGGTGTAACCCCAATTTCCCTTTGGTGGTCGCGGCTCCCCTCGCCTGCACCCCTTCGCGGATCGTCCTCCACCTCTCCCCTCTCCGGGTGGTCGTGCTTTGTCCCCGGCCTCAAAATGGCGTGCCTATCTTCTTTGTGAGATCGTGGACAGTTCGGCTTTTCTTCGGCTCAGTTTGGGCGGTCTCGCGTCTATGGGTTTTGCTGTTTCTGGTGGTTTTGCTGGTGCTTCTCCTTCATCGGTTCCCTCTTCTTTGGCTTTTGAAGGTGTACCCGGTCTCGGTTTTGAAGGGCGGGGGTCTTTTCCGACCTGTGGCCCCATCTGTAACGGGAAGGTTGTACCCGCATTTTTCTCTTTCGTCTTATCTTTTGGTTGAGCATTTCCCCCCCCTTTCCGTGTTGTTGTCTGTGGGGTTGGGTTGTAACCCCCAACACCCCCCAAACATGGACTAGGCCTAGATAGAAGTCCTCATTATTGCCCGTAGGGGCGTATTCTTTTCTTCGACTACTTTTAATGGCCTGGAGGCCCTTGCTGCGCATTTCCGAAGAAGCTTTAGGTGGAGTAGAGGTCCCCTGCTTCCCCCCCTCCCTACTTGGCCACAGTTTTTCCCGGTTTTCTTGTGGGTTCTTGTCCATTTCCGCTACTTTTTAACTTCAGGTCTCCCTAAGTTTGGTTTTCAGAGCGCTATAGCAGGTGCTGCCCGGCGCCGCGGCCCTTCCCCACTCCCCCCCTGCCTACGGGCTTGCGGCCGTCCTCGCTAAGTGGCCGAGTTTCCCGCCGCCGTCTTGAAGGCTAGTAGAGATCCCTTGACTTTTCCCGGTCGCAGTAGTTCTTCTCTACGCCCTGCTTGACTACCTTGCTGCCCGGTGATTCTTGAATACGTACAGCGCCCCCGTGGCCTTTGTTTTTCACCACCGCAGGACCGCACCCTCCCTTTTAGCGTCGAAAAAATGACAGTTTCAGCTCTTTGCACCGTCTTCCCGTTTTTTTTTCCCCTCTAGTCGTACACCCCGGGTCCCTTCCCAAATCCCCAGAGGTCGTCCAGGCTCGCACCAGCACAAAAACCAGCCGCAGTCCCCCCCCCAGCCCGTCTAAGTCCTCTCTACTCGGAGCGAACCCTCCTCTGCCGATCAGTTTTTGGCAAACCCCCCACACCGACCCCCTCGGTCTATACGTTTTTAGCGCCATGGTGAATGCCTTTACCTCCCCCTCCCACCGCTTCGCGGTGTTGCCGTCCGCCTGCGCTTGTTTCCTTTGACGATGTTTTTCCCCGCTCCGCAAGGAGGTTGCTGGTCACAGCCGACGCTCGGCGGTTTTTCATCACTTTCCCTCCCGCTTCGTGTTTTTTCCGCCTTTTTCTTTGACCGGCTCGCCCTTGGAAATTCCGACGCCATTTCCGTTGCTTGTGCTGAGAAAGAGCGTTCTTTCCCGCTAGCCTGTGTATGAGGGTTGCTCTATTCCCATGCTTCTTCCTTCACTAACTGAAGTTTTGGTCCGATGGTAAAGCTCAGATTGTGCCATTGCCGCAAGCAAGGCCAGGTCCCCTCCGACGGCTTTATTTTTGGCTGACGGTCTACGGCGTTGAAAGTCAACAGTAATTAGGTGAGTTCGGAAGACGAGGGGCTAACTTTACCTCCCGTTGACTTGTTTCCGCTTAGTTCCCCGCTTCCCTGCGTCCCCGCGTTTCCTGGCTGTCCCATGGATCTGCTCTTTTTTTTAGACTGGGTAGAAATACTTCTCCCCATGGCAGAATTTCCCGACATGACATCCCTGGAGGCCTTGCCCACCGCCGCCTTCCCTCCCTCCAGTCCACACATCGTCACAAGAAATAGTAGAGCTCAGGTTCCCTCTTGGCGTATGACGAGCGCTTATGTCCCTCCTGGGCTTTTTCCCTTCGTGCGTCTTTTTTTTTTTCGCTGCCGGCTTTTTCCTCTTTGCGTGTAGCGCGGCGACTCCTATTTTGCCCTCGCGAACTGGGGTCCCGAAGGTCTTAGGACTTGGCGGCGGTTTCTGGCGGGACGTTTCTTTTCCGCTTCTCTGCTGTCCAAGGGTCAGGTGTAGAGTGGACGCGAGAACGCAGCAGCTTAGATAATGAGGAAAGGTGTAATGCCTTGCATGGAGCCACTCCCGTCTCACCACTCTTTTCCAGGTCCCCTCACCGCTTTTTCCCCCTTTCTCTCCATTCTCAGCCTGTTTTTCCTCGTGTCAGTAAAATAAAGCAGTAGAGGGTCTACGAATGACCGTCCTTCTGAGCTTCTTATTCTCACAACTTACTCTTTTCGCCCCGCTACATCTCGGCCCAGTACTCTCCTGCTAGGTGTGGATTGGCAATGAAGCAATGTACTACGATGCTAAGCTGGTGTAATCGTGCCTCTTTTGCCTTCCAGGTGAGCGTTGTGCTTTTTCCCTTTAGTTTACGGGATGTGCGTTCCAGTCAGGGGGTCCCTTCTCTAGGCAGCTTTGAGTAGTGGAAGTGAGAAACCCCCAGCGGGCTACCCGTTCCAGCCCCCCCCAGTTCGATAACTTTTTTTCCCCCCCCAAAGATTGCGCGTCTTTTTTTGCGGTGGAGGGCCTGGTAAGGGCGTCGTTTCCCCTGACCCCCAACCGCGTCTGGGCTCCACTCCTCAGTTTGGTTTGCATCCCCGCGTTCCCACCGGACTTCTTCCTTTTCCCCCCCCTGCACATCCTCCATCTGCCGGGGCACCAGCGGAGCAAGCACCTGGTGTTTTTTGCTCTTTTCGTTTTTCCTACCTGCCTGCGCTTCGCGTTCTCAGCCAGCAAGGCTTTCCCCCTTTTTTTTTCCGCCCCACATGAAACCTGACAATATGGACCCCCCATGGCCGGATAAAACGACAGCGTTCCCCAGTCCGCGGGTTATGGTCGGAACTCCTACTCGAACTTGGACCCAACCCGCCGTATGATGGAGGGAACCAGTTATTTCCTTTCAACCCCTACTAACTGCTGCCCTTCTTGAAGGACGTTTGCTCCCTTGCTTACCACGTTCAACAGTCTCAAGAGAAATCAACTGAACATTGTATTGGTACTTCTCCGTCCTACGTGACTTGCCCTCCGGTTGCCTCCCTCTCACTAATCCAGACGGTCGATGGAACTTCGGCAGATTCCCCCCGGAAGCTGCAAGCGAGATATGAATTGAAGTGTCCTCCTTGATCGTGCCCAGGAAACCACTTCCTCCATCCGGATCCTAATACGGTATCTCATGAAGAGCGTAGTCATTTCCGTTTTTTCCGTCCCTCTTCCCGAGTTGCATTTGGCCCCAATAATTTATTGTGCTCCATTCGCGTAAAATAAGAAACCCTCCATCCGAAGCCAATCCCCGTACCTCTCCCATAGGTGGTTATACGGTAAAACAGTCGGGAGTGGCGTTCCAGTCCCTGCCAACGGATTCGCTTATCTGCGCGGTGTAGGTTTTTTCCCCTACGTTTCTCTCCCCTAATGATGACGGCGGGCAGTGCTGAAGAGGACCGAATCCCCTTTGGTAAGACGGTTTAAGCCTTTCGGCAGCCAGTCGGATTCCCCAACCCCCCCCCCCCTGCCTCCCCCTTCCCCGCGGGCGCGCAGGGTCTTTTTTGCGGGGTCCTTCTCTCAGCCCTTTCGCCCCTCTTCCTTTTTCTTGTTCGGCACAGACCGCAGGCTTTTGAATGTCCCACGAGGAACACCTCCCGCCCTCAAGGCCTCCGACGAACGTTCCTTCGGCACTTCGGGGGGATACTTGAGTTTTCCCCTCCCCTTCCCGGCTTGTGCTCTGGGACAGTTTCGGTGACCTCGATGTTTGGGGGGGGGGTGTGGGACGGGTGTTTTTGGGATCCATTGTTTCCTTTTTTTTTTCACGCCGTAGGGTCTGATACTTGCCCGAATCTATTCGCACGTGAAGTCCTGTTTACCTACATCGACTGGATTGAAGTCCCGGCTGGAGCGCAATCCTTTGAACCCGGCCATGGGCTTTCACCGGTCGTGCCTGCCCCTCAATCTCTTGACGATCATTTTTTTAGCCCTTCGAGAGTTCCGAACGTAAATTAATAGACGACGCCGGAGTAGCGATAACGGTCCTCAATCGTCGTCATTTGTTGAGAAATCAACGGGCCATACCAATCCGTCCTTCTTCTTTTCATTCCTTAGCTTTTCCAGGTTGACGTGGAGGCCGTAGAAATGGATCGCCTGCACACACGGGTTCGCCTTCTTCCCTGACCATCAATTAGCATGTACCATTTCCCCTGTGTGACCCCATTTTTTAAGTGGTGAATGGCTCGATAGTGCTCAGGGACCGCAACTAATCCCGAAGTAGCGAAACCGTTTTCTTGAAAGCCAGCTCCTCACATGCTCCCACCATGTTGAGACGGATTTTCTTCCCCTGAACAGGCATTCATTCTAAGTCCCCTGCAGGAAATAGAACGAAGTTTCCAGTAGCATTCCGGTGAGATCCTGTCCCTTCCTTTCGTACGCGGCTCCCCTCCCTTTTTTTCGCCCACCAGCACGTCTCACCACTTCGTATTGAAGGCCGATTCAGAACTTTTGGGCCAGGACAAGCCCTTGTTAACGTTTTAGGTCCTTCCGGGACCCCCAACCGTCTTTGGAAGCCTGCCCTCCGGAGCCCGAAATACGTTCGATGCCTCGATCCGGTGCGGCGTCTGGTCCTTTTTTTTCCTCCTCAGGGCCACGTAGAGAAGGACTACCGAAGGCGTCGGCGGTCCTCTAGTTCCGGCTGTGGTGTCCTCCCTCCCCTTTCTTTGGCGTCCCCCGTGCCTAGGGTTCCCGGCGGGTCGTGAAGACAATTGCCGAATCGAATTTTTTCTTTTTACCCTCCCCACTAGCCCGTCCCTTTCTTCTTCTTTTCTTTCCCTTGTAACCCAATAGCTTGATGATCCGACAGACGCGCAGTGTAGGTTAGTTAGTCTGATTAGAGAGCTCCTTCTATTCCGAACGTCTCCCGATAACCGTTCTTCCTATCTTATCTCAAAAATTCGTGAGAGACACGGCCAGCTTGTTGTCTTTTTCCGATTTCTGCGGTGGTCTTTTATCGATCCCCCCCACAACCTCTAGAAGTTAATGGAGTGGAAGGCGGTTTGTATTCTTTTCAGACGTTTGTTCTGCTTGTACTTTCCGCGGTTCTTTCCCTTGCATGTTTCCCCCCGACGGCCCGGCCCGGTCTTTGGAGAGACTGGGAAGGTTGGAATGGGTGAACCTGAACGAGCCGGAAATTGATTTACCAGCTCGTCTCGGGCCGTTGATATGCCTCAGTGGACGGTGTCGCCGGTTTCCTCTCTCCGTCTCCCTTTCTGTTTGGAGAGATTTTTCATCTCCTCCCCAGTGCTGCGGTATCCATTTAATAGGACTTGCCCTACACCACCCCCCCCCCCACCCCCCCCCCCCCCCCCCCCCTGATTTTTAGAAGACCTATTCCGCTTCCTTTTCCCTTTTTTTTTCCTCCCCTCCCCCTCCGCATCCCCCTCCCCAACAAACCCCTTTCAAGGGACTTTTGACTGAGCCTGACGTTGCCGTCCGCGAATTCGTCACCAACAATTTCTTCGTCAAACTCTCCATTCCTTCGATCCTTGTTTTGCGCGACCCCCCCACCATGGCCAGGTCTCGTCCATCAAAACTAGGTCTCGGAAACGACAAGTTTTTAAAGACTCTTATCCATCACGTTCTCGGAGAGATTTAGTACTCTTTTCCATCTTAACTCACCACGATGTCCTTTCTCCGTCCCGGGGCTTGTGGAGGGTTTCTGGATTGCCCGATATAAAGCGGAGCTGGACGACTAGTAAGGCCGCCGGTTCAGGGAGCCTGTGTCTTCCCCTCTCTCTTTTTATACTTCTCCAACGGTATTCTCTCTTTTTTTAAAAGACGGGAGAACAGTTTTTACTTTAACAAATTATAGCGGAGCGTTCCCCTCTGTCCTTTACATCTGCCCTCCTTATCGAGGCATTCGCGACAAGAAGAGGGACTAGGAAAGCCCCCCCCCCCCTCCTTCTTCGCCTCAGAGACTATGTCTGTAAGCCATAGTTTCTGACGTATTAAAGAAAACTGTTTTGTGAAATAATTAGCATAGCTCTTGTCAAGGTTACCTGTCATGCAACCCCCCCACTTTCTCAGTCACTTCCACCCTCACGTCTCCTACTTTATGAGTCTTTAGAATTGCACGTTATCCGACCAAGGTGCCCCAAGCGAACCTTGAACTTTCCCTCACTTCTCGCTGTCCCCCTTGTTTTCAGACAACGAATGCATTGTTTCAACCCCCCCCCCACCCCCCAACCACAAAATTTTTGATTTTTACCTCCTGCTTTTAAACAGTTGAGGGTTCAACCCTTCGAGTTTAGGGTGGAGCGTGTAAAACGGGGCGCGTTCCCGTGCGGCCCTTCGGATCGCTCAACGCCTCCCGCGACAATGAATTTTGTCCAAGTTGCCCAATTTGCTTCATACTTTTCTTTTCTTCTCTTTTCTTATTGTTCTTACCCCTCCCCGAATTACATTCGCGGCCCGACGACAGAAGCCGGCTAGAAATGTACTTCTTCTAAACTACCTGGCGGTATTTCCCCCCTTCCTGAACAACTACGCCCTAGGAACCCAGGTAAGCTCCTCTACGGGCATAGATTTAAGTTCAGTAGTCTACAGAATAGTTCATTGAAACCTGTCCCCCCTCCCCTTGGCCCCGTTTTTGAAGCGGTCCCCTTTCCCAGCAGACCCCCAGGGCGCAGGCAACAATTCCCCGTTGTCCTTTGGTTGACGATCTACGGGTACTTTCCCCTGTCGTCCCTTTTCCCCCCTTTTCCCCCGACCCAGTCCCTTCTCCAACTTCTTGCAGACCCTCCCATCGTACACTAAGCGCCAGTCCCTTGAGAGATCACACAAGTCCATCCCCGCCATCCAGCTCTGCCCCCCTCCCCCAACTGTGGTCTGGGGACGGTTCAGCGCCCTGTCCAAGAGTTAGACTCCAGTCCCCGATCGAAGACGCTTTCGGTATCACTTTTTTTCCTCTTTTTGCCTTGCAACATCTCCTTGTCTGGTTCTCCACAGCTGCACCCAGCTAACGTTTGCCGTCTCCTCATTCGTTCTCCTAGAGAAAACAGAAAGCGCCCCGTGGTTTTTCCCTTCCGACTTCCTTACTGACGTTGAACTAGGCCCTTACCTGAGCCACTCGGCCGCGATAAAATAAAGAACTTCCACTGTAAATTCGATTCCTCTCCATCCCTTTTTTTCTCGTCTCCCTCCGACTCCTCCGCCAACGATAATAGCCCAAGGTAAGTGTGGGTTGAACTTGACGGGCCGGTCTTCCCTTTTGTCGGTTCGTACGGAACCACAAACTTCTCTTTTTGATTGCGTTTACGTGCTCTGCGGTCCAAACTGTTTCCTGGAAGCCCTTGCGCGGCCGTTCAGGTGAACCAAGAAATTGACGCAAATCAGTCCCCGTTGACCCGATCGGACGTTCCTTCCCTTTCCTCCTGAGCGGCATTGATCCCCTGTCTATTCAGCCCCGTCCGGTCTCTGGCCCCCCCTCGGGTGTCCTAGAGCGTGACAAGCAGTTTTTCGAGAGTCGGACATCGGCGGGTGTGTAGGTGCACCTCCTCCCGGCGCCAGGCTTGAGGTCGCTATCTTTCACCCGGATTCCCCTCTTCACGGAGGACAAGGAGAAGTCAAATCCAGAGTGTCTTTCTATAGATTTATGTTTTCTCCGTGTCCTCATTTCCATTCTTTTCCCATTCTTGCCCGTTCTTTTTTTGCCTCCCCAACTGTAACTCCCCTGCGAAGGTTTTTTTTCCAGTCTTGCCTCGCTTGTCAACACTTATTGAGCAGGATAACAGGCGGGCGAACCGCCGCTTCTCCATTTCCTCCGGACCGGCCTGTGGTCCGTCATCTTTCGACGGTCATCAATGTTTTGGGATTTAAGGAGGGAACCTAATGATGTCTGAAGCGCGGAGAAGAAATTCCCTTTTAGTCGACTCTCCCCCACGGGCTTTCCCTCTGATGTCCGTTCCTTACACTCTTTCAGTTCCGACTTGAACTGCTGTCCTAAGGCGTTTTTTTGAATTCCACCTGGAGGTTGAGTCCCCCAACCCCTCCGTCTTTTGGTGTTTCCGAGCTGATATAGTAACTGACAAGCCCTGGCCGTTACCGCCCTTTTCCTCTTTCCCTCCAAGCATACTTGGGGACCCGCTAGAGACATCCGCGTACGTCTCGCGACGATGCTGACCATTCCCGCCCGAGCTTTCGGCCCGACTCTCCTAGATCAGGTGGACGCTTAGGAAGACGGAACGGGACTCGAGAACCTCACCCCCCCCTCATCCCCTGTTCCCCCTGGACCTGCGGCAAGATTCCCCTGTGAGCCTCTGTCGACGATGCTTTCCCCACGCGTTAAAAGGTAACTTTTAAATGACCGTAATGTGACTCCCCTAGGTCCTCTTTTTACCTAGGCCGGTTTGTCGCTAATAGCTCAGGATTCCGGTTCAGATAGAAGTTTGCAAGATGCGCTCCCTTTTTTCAACCGACACACCGCAGGGCCCCCTCTAGTACCCCATCCCCCTTCTTACCTTGCGTCCTTTAATACCCTCCATTTTGTCTAGTCTTTCCCCTTATGACCAATGTCAGGAATTCAAATGGACACCTTCAGGCCCACCCTCGCGGTCTCTCCGCTCCCTCCCTCAACCTGCCTTTTTAACCCGAGTCCCATCTTAGAAAGCAGAGACGCTGAAACCCCCCCAAATTCGGTTCCAAGCTTAGCTCTCTTTTTTTTTCAAATCGTACCTGCTACCGATCATGAAGCTTCTGACCTCTTGACGATTCTTCCCCTCTTTCTTCACAACCCCTTGCTCCTCAGCATGCCTTTTAAGAAGCCGAAGACCCTTCAATTGATTTTCAGGTCGCCCCCGTTTAGTTTGCCCG